>Ga0182739_1001154_pt1 | contig 28963 bp, 19 predicted proteins | sample eDN5th30CBELigBY_FD_128873 | JGI IMG/M metagenome (GOLD analysis project Ga0182739, IMG submission 128873) | Enriched backyard soil microbial communities from Emeryville, California, USA - eDNA 5th pass 30_C BE-Lig BY (version 2) (version 2) | ecosystem: Environmental > Terrestrial > Soil >... | reverse complement strand
CGTGATGTTCGTGATGTTCGTGATGTTCGTGATGTTCGTGATGTTCGTGATGTTCGTGATGTTCGTGATGTTCGTGATGTTCGTGATGTTCGTGATGTTCGTGATGTTCGTGATGTTCGTGATATTGGTGATATTGGTGATATTGGTGATATTGGTGATATTGGTGATATTCGTGTCATTGATGCTATTGGTACTACTTGTGCTACTAGTGCTACTTGTGCTACTGGTGCTACTTGTGCTACTGGTGCTACTTGTGCTACTGGTGCTACTGGTGCTACTGGTGCTACTGGAGCTATTACTGATGCTGCTATACCGAGTTAAAAGTTGCTCTTGTTAGCTAACAACACATTTATGGTATGATTATATACATGTGTTCACGAATGTTGTGCCATCATACTATCTATTTTATATAGAAGGAAAGGATAGAAGACTAGACATGGACATCATTGAACTGCCGATCCAGCTTATAGATGAGGACAAGGATCAGCCACGATACCAATTCGCTGAGGAATCACTCCAAGAGCTCATGCAAAGCATCGATGAGCTTGGCCTGCTGTCACCAATTAAAGTAAGAACGATGCCGGACGGCCGCTATAAAATTATTTATGGAAACCGCCGCTACAAGGCGACGAAAATGCTCGGGCGCACCACAATTCCATGCATCGTATCCAATGTTACAGATGATCTTGAAATTTACTTGGAGCAAATTGCCGAGAACTTAACGCGAGAAGGCTTCTCGCCTATCGAGGAGGCAGAAGCCTTCGATAAGCTGCTGAACGATTCAAGATTCAGAAGCTCGACGAAATTTCTATCTAATAAACTGGGAAAGCCAGAATCCTATATTAAAAATAAATGCGAGCTGCTAAAGTTCAGCAACGCGGTTAAAAAACTAATCGTCAGCGGTACCGATATCCGCAAAGACAAGCTCACGGAAGATCAACTGCTGCCGCTGAAAGATCTTCCCATGGAGCATCGCGACTCGCTCGCTCTTATCGCTGCGAGAGATGAGCTTCCCGTCAGCGATATAAAAAAAATTGCGAAGCTGTTCAAGGACAAAAGCATCTCCGCGAGCACGAAAGATAAGCTGCTTCTCAAAACAGGCAGCGGGTTGATTGAGACTTGGTCAGTCTACGAGCAAAATCGAAAGGAACGCGCAAAGGCTGACGCAGAGCGCAAGTCGGAAGAGGAAAGCGTCAAAGCGACTACAGCCGCTGGCATAAACGCAGCATCCAAGGATGCTGACGACGTCAATGCTGCAGCACAAACCGCAGCCAATTTAGCAAACGGCTCGTCAGCAGCAGCAGTTTCCGCAACCGAGTCTTCTGCTGCAGCTGCTTCCGCCGCCCCATCAACAGCGAAGTCATCGTACGGCACCGCCGACAGTCCAGCCTTAATTCAGAGTAACTTGCTGCATCTGCTCTCGCAAATACCAGCCCATGAACCGCTTACGCCAAAAGTTATGCGTTCTATCGACCAGCTTCATCCCGATGATAGTCTCGGCTTCATCGACACGATTGACCAACTGCTCGATATGTTGGACCAATACAGCGCTGAATGGAGCTCCGTAAAGGAAATCATTCTAGCAAATCTAAAAAAATAACTTGGTTGGACTCTATCATCACTCTACCTTGGCTCTTATTTTCGTTCAACCTTCCCTCTACCTTCCCTCTACCTTCCTTCAACGCGGGAAGGGGGGGGGACGGACTGATCTGCCGCTATTATTCCAAAAAAAGTAAATAATTAAGCTAACGGACTCAGCAGACGTTAATCACTTCATACTTGTCCCCGATGGAGGTCGAGGAGCGCAATAACATTTTCTGAGTCCGTTAGCCTTCAAGAAACAGCAGTTTTATACTAAATAGCGGCATCTGAGTCTGTTCATCAGAACATTACAACTTTGGAGGAAAACGAAATGTTGTCGCTTGCTCAAAGCTGTAGGCAAGCTTTATAAGTGTTGGCTCGCTGAACGCTCCGCCTGCAAAAACAATGCCGAGAGGCCCTTTCGTCGGAACACCTGGCTTCATAGAGCCATTCGTCACATAACCAGCAGGCACCGTAATTAACGGGTATCCCGCTTTGCCCGGCAGGTCCACACCTTCATACATGCCAGGAAGCAGCAGAGCATCGAGCTTATGCTTTTCTAATACATGATCAATGCCTTTCTCACGCGAATATTCAATATCCTGCGCCTTACTGATCGCATATTGTTCCTCAGTCAGCGTACCGCTCGTTGCATCACTCCAAATAAGCACATCTTGTCCGTATTTCAAGGCACGTTCAGCATGCTGTTCGTTGTATGCGATTACCTCGCTTAAGCTGTGAACTGGACTACTGTCCGGCAACGCGCCTAAATAATCATTTAACCCCTTCTTGAACTCATATCTCATCACAGCATTATTCCACTTCATTCTCTCGCTTGGTATCGATACAGGATCGACAACTATAGCTCCTTGCTCCTTCAATACGACAATTGCGGCTTCCATAACAGCCTTCTGCTCCTCATCCAGCTCCTGATAAAAATATCTCGGAACTCCTATTCGCGCGCCTCGCAGACCATCTTCTTCTAGAAAAACAGTGTAATCCTTAAAAGCATGCTTGCTGCTACCAATAGTTATTTCATCTCGTTCATCCTCACTGGCAATCACACCCAATAGAATAGCTGCATCAGCGACAGTTCGAGTAATCGGACCAATCGTGTCTTGGCTCGACGATATGGGAATAACGCCTTTGCGGCTGACTAAGCCAACCGTCGGTTTTATACCGACGACGCAGTTTTGGCTTGAAGGACATATAATAGAGCCTGCCGTTTCTGTTCCTATTGCAGCCGTTGCTAAATTCGCTGCAACCGCAACAGCAGATCCCGTGCTGGATCCTCCGACGAATAGATCATCTGGTCCATACGGATTCACAGTCTGTCCATGCCTCGAGTTATAGCCTGCCCACATCGTATTGGACATAAAATTAGCCCACTCGGTCATATTTGCTTTGCCAAGAAAGATAGCGCCCGCTTGGCGTAAAGCTGCAGCGACCGTAGAATCCTCCGCAGCGATTGATTCAGCAAGTGCGATAGAGCCTGCGCTTGTATGAAGGAGATCTGCTGTATCGATGTTATCTTTCAGCACGATGGGTATACCGTGCAGCGGGCCTCTTGCCCCGCTCGTTCGCCTCTCTTCGTCCAACGACCTGGCAATTGTCAAAGCTGCCGGGTTAACCTCAATAATCGATTTAAGCTCGCCGTCATATTCCGCTATCCGATCCAGATAAGCTTGGACGAGTTCTTCAGAGCAAACTTCCCCTCGCTCCATAGCGCTCCGCAGCTCATCGATGCTTTTCTCTACTATCCACTTCGCTCTATTATTCTCCAATACGACCATCTCCTGTTTAACACATTCCATTTCAATAGCTAGCTATTATGTAAGCTTATAATTGCGTCCAGTTATGCTTTAATTCACAGCCAGCTAACCTTGTCCGGCCGCTTTCTTTCCTGGCAACTGGGCATGAGCGGATATTGCTCGCCAGAACAAGCAGCTGGGCATATAACTATATAAAATCCAGCCCAATATGAAAGGGACGATATAAATTGACCCTATTCTTCGTCAATCCTCAAGACATCATGCAGGAGATTAACGCCAACCGCATCGGGCATTACTATCGCTCAAGCATTCCTGGTTTCGGCGTGGTTACTTGGCAGCTTGTAGGCTTTACACCGCCTGCGCCAGGAGCTCCCCTTGGCTCAGGCACAGTGTCTCTTAACGTCATCAATCCTAACGGCACTATTCAGTTCATGCGCGTAAGCAATCAAGACTTGGTCGGTCTGCAATATCTAGGTCCGGTGCTCCCATCTCCCGGTCCACAGCCAGGACCACCAGGACCGTGGCAGCCGGGACCACCAGGACCGTGGCAGCCGGGACCGCCAGGACCGTGGCCACCGGGGCCGCCAGGACCGTGGCCACCGGGGCCTCCAAGACCGCGTCCGCCATGGTGTCAATGGAACCCGTTCCACCCAGCTTGTTTGCTTGGAGGTATTTTCCAGCAAGGCGGCGGCTCTATTTCCCCGTTCCCATCAGGAGGCCCTATAGGAAGCGGACGCGGCTATTTCGCGTACATTCCTGTATTTGTTCCGCAGGAGCAGGCCCATCCTCTGGAGGAGCAGCAGCAATAATTTAAAACTTGACTGATATATACTAAATATTGTATATTATACAAACCAATCGCGATAGTTATTATAATTTTGTGATATTGACCTTTTGTCGCGAATGGTAAATAAATGAGCTGCTTACGATGGAAGCACCCGTAAGATAAGGCGGATAATCGCCTTACTTGCAGGTGCTTTTTTGCGTTGTCAGCAGCTCAACAAATAAGGAGGATGTACAATGCGTGGACACATGCGCAGAATCAAGCTTTCTCTATGTCTCACCCTGGCGGGGCTGCTAATGCTCACCCTCATTCCGCCAGCCGTAAACGCTGCGATGTTCGAGCTTCCGGTTACGATCAAAGCAGCATTCGACAAGATGACCGCGGCAGCCGACCGTTCCACTTCGATCAAGCTATCGAATGGCTATTCTGGCTTACTCTCTATTCAGAAGCAAGAAATGGAGTGGGATGAGAAAATCAACAAGCTTCATTACAACAATGAGGAGAAGCTGCTTGCCGTACGTCAGCGGATTAAAGACTTGGATGCAGCCAAGCTGATCAAGCTGGAGGATGAGATAAAAAAAACAGAAAAGAAGTATGAGCAGCTTTTTTCCTTCCACAGTACATTGACGAATCAGCTAAAGGTTGCCAAATCGGCCAAGAACAAAACGCTGACAGCTGTATTTCAAGCCCAGGTGAACGCTTCAAAGATCGCGGTCCAGCTGGCGAAGGACGATATTAAAATGAAAAAGACAGCTCTGAAAGAGGCGAAATCCTTCGTCACTAAAAAAACGAAAGCAATAAAAACGACATTAGCTGAGGTTGATAAGCTCAAAGTGAAAATCCGAGCCTCCAAAAGTACCGTATCCAGCACGAATAAGCAATTTACTTCGGAGACGAACGCACTGAAAACGGCCTCACGCAACAGCGATGCCACAAACAGTGTGAAAAGCCTAAGCAGATTGACCGGTTTTAAAGAGCAGATTATTGCTGAGAAGAAAAAGATGTTCAGCTATGAGGAACAAATCGCGGCAGTAATCGTTAAAGCGAATAAGCAGTTCTAATCTGTAATTTGTAACATGATTGAAACATACTTTTCATCATCCCTTAATGAACCTTCTTTATAATAAGACTCAACCCCCCTTTTAATATAAGAAATACATGATGACCCGCAGCCCGTTGCTGCGGGTCCCTTTTTTTGTGTTCGCAAGCTTTTCGCCCTTACAGTAACTCCACCGCTCGAGCGCTGCTCTGCAGCCTCGATTTTCGACGCTGCAGCACGAGGTCGCTACCGCAGCCTCACCGTGCCCTCATGCGGGCCATGCTCCAAGCTTGCCAGCTGCTATCACTAGCCGCCCGTTCTTTCATTTCAACGACTGCTCCTGCTATAGGCAGATCCTCCAGATGTTTCGAATGCAATCTCATCAAAGCCGGCGCAGCATCCATGGACAGCGTGGATAAGTAATGAATGTCGATCTCACCGCTTTGCTCAAAACGAGCAATATTATTTTCCGCAATGCGCGCGTCCATATTTACATAATTCATCGCCACATAGAAGGCCAATGTCCATGTAAGAACCGACTTGGCAAGCGGCACTCGCGAATACCAAATAGCAAACAAGGCGATGAACAACAGCACGCCTAAATAAATCATAAACCCATGCGCCAGCAGCCGAAGCTGCGTAAAGCCATAAGCTTCCTCATACAGCGATAAGCGGCTGTAGGCAGACGTCAGCATGACCAAGGTGCAGCCGACTAGCAGAGTAAGCATCATTTTGCGAATCAGCTCAGAAGCAGGACCAGCCTTTCGGATGCCGCATAAACCGAACAGAAGCAAACCTAGATTAATAAGAGCGACGATCACAAGCTCGGCAAAGCCGCTCCGCGCATAGTCGGAATAGCTGTTCCCATCTGGCAGCAGCCCGTTTGCAGCTCCGAATAAGTAGGTAAACTGAATCACTGCAAATAGTACATATACCAAATTGATGCTAATGAACAGCGTTCCTGCAACGAGAGGATCTGCCCCCTTCTCCTTGCCTTCTGTCAATTCTCCTTTTGACGCAGCGCTCGATTGCAGCTCACTAAAAGCCGCGCTGCTCTGCCCGCCGAGCTGCGAGCTGAGCGATCGCTCCGCCGGGCGGCGAAACAGCAGACCCACTATGAAACAAAAAGAATACAGGGCTAATACAATCGCCACAATGAATCGCCAAACGATATTGTTCATTGACGTGAACGGCAGCAGCTGCGGCAAATAATTGACCCACGACAGGAAGATCGAATCCGCAGATGACAGCAGTATAACTACAACGATGAGCAGGGGGGCGGCGATAAGCAGTCCCAGCAAAATTTTACGAATAGCTGCACCCGATTGGTTCTGGCCATCCTTCCACTTCAACATCCCCTGAATGAGCTCGAAAGGAACAGAAAGCTGTTCAAATGGACGTGCAACTGCATGCTTCAACACATCCGTATAAAATGCAGGTCGATACCATGGCTGCGTACTGCTTCTGGTAATCAACACACATTGCATGATCATCAACGATAAAATGGCGAGCGGGTTAAATAAGCGAAAAACCGCGTTATTATACAACACATAAGTAAGCGACAACAGAGCTATTGGTAAAAAAAGCAGCCACGCCGAGCGCGATTGTCCCCGCCACTTGTCAAAGCCGCCAATCCTTCCCTGCACCCCGTAAAAAAACACACCGTAAAAGGCTAGAACAAATAGAGGCACGGATATACCCGCTTCATGACTAACGAATAAATACTGCCCGAGAAGCCCTAACAAACAGGCCATGCCAAGCAGCCATTCATATTTTTTGAGCCAAGGCGCCGGATCTCTCACAGCCATTCCTCCCTTATTTGAACATTTGCTACTTTTATTGTAGCCTATAAAATAAGAATAAAAAGTGCAACTTCATTGCAGCTAATTTCATATTTTACGAAAAGGAGGTTGTCCAGGGTGAAAATAAGGCGTCATTACTTAACGCTCCGCCGCGCATTCGCGCAGTATGATGAGCATGAGCCAATCGAGGTGACAACGGAGCAGTTAGCGGAAAAACTAGACTGCACTCACCGCAATATGGTGCTGCTTCTCAAGCGCATGCAGCAGGAGCAGTGGCTTACCTGGAGCGCTCGCAGAGGACGCGGCAATCGCTCCACGCTTATCTTCATCGCTCCCTTGCACACGATGGTGCTGCTCGAAGCGCAGCAATTCGTGCAGAAGCAAAATCTGCAAGCGGCTCTCGAGCTGTTGCAGCAATCGGACAATCTGCCGAAGGTTCGCGGTCAATTTCAGGAATGGCTGTCCAGCCAATTCGGCTTTCATTCTGAGCTGCAGGGCACGCGCAGAATGGATGTTCTCCGCTTTCCGCTTCCGCAGCGCATTCACTCTTTAGACCCTGTCTCTATTTTGTATACCGGCGAATCTCATCTCGCGAACCAATTATTTGACGGTCTCATACGGATGAATGACAAAGGGGACGCCATTCTTCCACATATTGCGCATGCTTGGGAGTCTGACTCATCGAGAACGGTGTGGACTTTCTATCTGCGTAAAGGCGTGCTGTTCCACAATGGCAGAGAATTGGTCGCGGAAGATGTCCGCTATTCCTTGGAGCGGCTGCAGCAGCTTGCGCCACAAGGCTTGTACAGCTCTATTTACAATGATATTCAGCATATAAAAGCAGTTAAAGAAACTACGGTGCAAATAAAGCTTGCGAGACGCAATGAGCTCTTTCTGCCCTTTCTAACGACGAATCGCGCATCGATCGTGCCTCAGGAGGCTTGCGACGGGCCTTCATTCTCTTCAAAACCTATTGGGACAGGACCTTTCCGTCTTGCAGGCAATGAGGGCGGGGTATGGATTTTAGAAGCATTCGCTCCTTATTTTCAAGGACGCGGCTTTCTTGATCGTGTGGAAATATGGACCTTGGAGAAGGGCGGGGACAGCGATGCGAAGGGGGCAGACGCCATAAAAAAAGACACATCGCTGTCGCTCCCCGAGCTGCACACATTCCAAGTTATGCACAATATGCGCATATCGGATATGGCAGCCGAGGAGTGGCAGCAGGTGCGTCAATCTGGCATGACCTGCAAATTTATTACGGTAAACGAAATGAAGCACGGTCCGCTTAAGTCCGCAGCTGTGAGGGCTTCGTTAAATGCTGCAATAGATCGCATCGCACTCATCGAGCAGCTGTCCGGCGATGTCATCGAGCCCGCGTACAGCTTTTGGCCTGAAGCCGATGACGACCGGACAAACCGATACACTGAAGCGAATAGCAATGTTGTCTCAGCAACAGCGTCCCCTATTATGACAGCTGCTCCTTTGCGAGAGCCGCTGGTGCTGGCGACGATTCCGCAATACAGGGACGATGCCGAGCTGGTCAAGCAGCATTGTGAACGTGCAGGCTTTTCCATTGCGATTCGTCTCCTTACCGCCGAGCAGTTTCAAAGCGCTGAGCGGATGTCTGCTGATCTGCTGCTGTTCGCCGTCATGCTCGACGAGCATCGCGAGCTGCGCTTGCTCGAGCTGCTTCGCAGCATGCAGCAGCATATGACACCTAAGCTGCATAACGAGATCGAGCAGCAAATCTCCAAGCTGTTGACCGAGTCCAGCAGTGAACAGCGCAAGCAACATTTTCTCGGTATTGAAGCGCTTTTGAACGAGCAGAACATCCTCCTTTTTCTCTATCGCAAACATTTGAAGACTGCTTTCCACCCTTCTATACGCGGCATTTCACTGGAGTCGCTCGGGTGGGTTCGCTTTCGCGATATATGGCACACCTAGTCTATCATTCGATCCAATGCGCGCCCGTTTACTTAAGCACAGCAAATTGCCAGCCATTACTGAGACCGTTCATCTCAGCAGAGCAAATCGCCCAGTCATTACTGGAACCGTTCTTCTTAGCTCAGACGATCACCCAGTGTTTACTGCACCCGATCACCCTAGCACAGACAATCGCCCAGCGCTTACTGCGCCCGATCATCCAGCGGATAGAAAATCATCGTAATCGGGAAGGCCGAGCCGGCAGGGGGACTGAATTCGATATCAAGACTTTCTTCCTTCCCTGTCGTCTTAGCGAGTATGCGCATTCCGTCAAAAGCGGTCAGCACGCCAGACTCTGGCACATTGCGAATTTCGCCGTTTATCTTAAATGCGCCCTTGAAAGGGCCGCCGCGCGCCAATATCATAATCGCCATTCGACCAGGCTTGTCGGAATGAATTTTGTACACGCCGCCGTAGTTGCCTGAGTCCTTCGTCTCCACATCGCGCAGCGGATCATAGCCGAGCTGGAACGGGGCGCTTTTGCCATCGCCGAATATAAGCACTTTAGGACTCTCCAGTCCTTGCTCCGAGACATCAATATCCCAGTTGAACGTCGTGATCGGGAATGTCCCGCGAATATGCCCGTTGAATGGCAGCTTTGGCAATTTCAAAATAGCTGAAGCTGAAGCTTGCGCAGCAGCTGCAAATGTGAACTCCACCTCGCCGCTCGTCTCCACGTCATAAATGACGTTCACGCCTTGTCCTGGGTAAAAATCAGGAAACTTCTTATAGACGAACGTCTCCCCAGGCGGTATAACCATTTGTTCGTTAAGCGGATCATTGAGCATGAAGTCAACGGTCGCACGGTTGCCGATCAGCAGCGCATAAATAGACGGGAACACCTCGCCCTTATTCGTCGTCGTAATAGTCACAGACTTATCGGTCATATTTCTGGCAATAATTGAAAATTCCAGCAACTCATCCGTACCATTCATATGGCTCGCGTACAAACGCGCTTTTCCGCTGACCTTGTCCTGATATAGAATGCCGTGCTCCTCAACAGTTTCCGGGCTGTCACTTAGCAGCAACGGGCGCGAATAATCCTCCGTTACCTTCTTCTCAAGTACAGGGAGGTTAAGAAAGCTGTCATAGAGCATGGTCCAATTGGTTTTGATATAACTGCCGACTGGCTGTGTATAGATTGGATATTCTGTTTTGGACAAATAAACTTCATCGACAATCGTAATATCGCGCGTGTAGGGCTCGCTCACATTCCCTTTCACATCTGTAACCGTCAATGTAATCGGGTATGTTCCAGCTTTGAAGTACGCTTCTTCCCGTCCCTCCCATTTATATTTCGCACCGCCCTCAGAATCAGGGTCATAGCTCAAATCAACGTACTTGATCGGCTCACCCAGCTTATAGGAAGGCTTGGCAAAGGTGAACTTGGCTACTGGCTTTGAATTGCCGCTTTCCGGATTATAGATGGAAGCAGGCTTATTGACATACATCACGTCAACTCTTCTTAGTTCATGGTTATAGTTGTAGGTTGCGCCAGTAAATTCCGCTAGCCAAATCAGCTTCAACATTAAGCGGCCGTTCTTAATGGCAGCAACCTCATCAAATGGATGAGCGACGCCATTTACATCAACAGTCTTATTAAATTGGTCAAAAACGATGCTATGCTTCGGGGTCTCCATAGTGATCTTTCTTGTTTTGTCATTCCATTCCACCTTCATGCCGAATGCCTCTCCCAAAAACTTTGCAGGCACATAAGTTCTGCCATCGATAACGGTCGTTGCTACATCCAGCACGACTTCCTCACCGTTTAAAAAGGTCTCCTTCTGATCAATGTACAGTACAACATAAGTTGTACCGTAGGCGACCGATAAATTTTGCTTTGCTGCCTCGGCGACAGGACTCATTGTCGTTAGTAAAACGACTAGCAGCAACGCGACACATTTAATCAAGCTTTTCCGCATCTCTCTCTCCCTCTCTCTTTACACAAAAAAATCCGGTTATAGACGTCAATGGCTTAGACGCCTAAAACCGGAAATAGTTGCTTAAATGAACATTGGAAGAAACTGTATACGGAATTTCATACAACCGCGGGCGAAACTGGTACCAAGTAGCTGATGTGTACGAAATTTCATACAAAACCCGCCGGGTTGCGTTTCCCGCTAAGAAACCTGCATAGACAATCTACTCATAGACAGCTCCTGCGTAATATTCAGCAATGTCTCGAAGGAGCATGTAGGCTTCGCCATTTTTGAGTTCACTCTTGTTTTCGATATACGCGTACGTGCTTTCTGTTACCCAGCCAAGCTCAAGCAGTTGATCTGCTGCAGTTTCCTTCTGAGCTTCTTGGCCAGCACTGATCAGAATAGTATACGCCGCCTGTTCCAGCGTGAGCGGAAGCTTATCGGAGTCGGTTATATCCGCAATGGCCGCATACGGATCACCCAAAAACAATGGAGCGTGCATCTGCTTAACTTGAGCCATATGCTTTGCAAAGCGCATCGCATTGGAGGCGCCGTCGAGATCCCAGCGGTCATTGTCATAGCCGCCCGCCGCCGCGCCCATGCTTACCGCAGCAAGCAAGCCTTTAAAAGCGCTATGCTTCGTATAAGCCGGTGCTTCCGTCTTCACATATTCGAGGTCCATCCCTTGCTCGGTGAGCCGTTTTCTAAGCTGTTCGATTAATGTCTTCGATTGGGACAGCTCCCGAACAGTTATTTTTTCCTCTATCGCAAGCTTAGCAGCCGCCCCCGCGGCTTGGCCTGTCGCCATACCGAGCGGAATAACTCTCGCGCTTCCATGCGGAAGCGTATCAAAGCTCGCCGAGCGTCCGACTACGAGAATGCCGTCCACCTCCAGCGGCACCAAGCTGCGGAACGGCACCCCATATTGGAGCGGTGACATCACGATCGTGCCATTATCAGCAGGCGAGGTCTTCTGAATATCGACATCATAAGAACCATAAGCGATTGCGTCCCAGAAATCACGATTATTCATCAAGTCAGCCATCGTCAGCCGATATTCACCGCGAATATGATAGGTTTCACGCACATACAGCTCTGGAGCGGTACCCGCAAATTTCAAATCCTTCAGCTCCGGGAATGTGTCGCTTAAATATTTTGCAATAATCGGCGCTTCCTTGCGTCCTATTTCGAGCGCTTCCTGCACAGAGGCAGGGTCGAAAGGGTTCACCTCATAAATATGCATCGCATTAATAAGAAGCGTATTGTCGTTGAGCCGGCCTATGTTGAGACCTCTTATCGAAACTCGCTCCGGATTGGTGGATTCATAAAATTTAGCGTCCTTGAAGCCCCAAGCGCTCATTTTGTCGATGCCTGTCCCATCGTCTCGCTTGCCGAATGACTGCCAAATCTCTTCCGTTAAGCCGCTGAGCTTGAACACAAGCGTAACAGCCATTTTCGCATCCGGATCGCCTACATCCTCACGTCCTCGTGTATGGGGTACGCCTGCGGCAATCGCCATATCCGCATTCTGTGTCGCGTCAATAACAACCTTTGCATCCACAAGCTGGTTCTCGCCAATCGCATTAACGATACGAAGTCCAGTTACGGTCTTGCTTCCGTTCGCTTCCGTGATAACCGGCTCAATTGATTTCGCCTTCAGCTGAAGGTCGATATTCGGCTCCGCATCCACCATGCGCATGAATACATCAGCCGCATTGTTCACATCAACCGAGGTTCCTTCCAGCTGGTCATACCATTCTTGGAAGATCCCTTTATTCAAATAGTTATAAATGCCTCTGCTCGTCGTTGTATCAGGAGAATAATTCAGATCTAGCGTATTAAGCCAGCCCAGCGTAATTAAGCCGCCTAAAATTTCCCGATCCTTACTATCAACAAGAAGCACCTTAAGGTCGTTTCTAGCTGCGGATATCGCGGCAGCTACACCTTCTGGATCAGTTCCTACTACGACAACATCGTAAGCTCTTGGCTCTGTTCCGGCGATAATCGTGTCTTTAACTGGATCAGCGTCCGTTACGTCTTGGGGCTGCTTTCCTGCATCCTTTGCCCATAACAGTCCTAATGCAACACATATAAGTCCCAACAATAAAATGATAACAAGCGTTAATTTCCTGCGGTTAATCGGCATTGCTTCACCTCTGTCATTATTAGCGCCTACCTGACGCACTCTATTATTATAGGTAATGTATAATAAAAAGAATAGAGATTTAAACAAATCTCCAGCGATTGCATATGATTTTTGAGCCTTCTGCAACTACTTCTCCTTCTACAACGTACAATAAAGTACACAAATCGGAATTTTTTTAAAAAATGGGGGTTGCGCTTTGAATCCATTCGGTCCAGACATTAGCGGCGGCGGCGGTTTCGACGTCATGTTTACAATTATCCCGATCATTATGGTCATAGGATTTATTGTTGTCATTGTGTCAATCATAATTAGATCGGCAAATTACGCCAAAAACAAAACGGCTCCGCAAGAAACAGTGTATGCGCGCATTGCAGCGAAACGGATGGAGGTCAGACATCATTCTAATCATCATCACCATGACCATGGAGCTGTGCATACGACGAATTCATCACGGACCTATTACTACATTACACTTGAGTTCGACAACGGTACCCGCCGTGAATACCTAGATGTCAAAAACTTATATGGTCTTGTCGTTGAAGGCGATGCCGGCTATGCCGCTACGCAAGGCGATTGGATCGTAGCATTTGAAAGGAACACAGAACTGTGACCTACAATCGACGTTCAAGTTCAACAGACGATACAAACGATGCAGTTGTAAATGAGCTTATCGGATTAATGTCCGATAAGCCTTTTCGTTCTATACGCTCCGGCTCTTATATAGACGAAAGAACGTTGCTCGATGTCGAGTTCATTGTCAGTCTCGTTGCCTACAGCAACGGCAGACATTTCGTGTGCATCTCCATAAAGCTCGGACCTAAGCGGCTGTATGTCGTACAGCGCATGAAGGAATTTATGCTGAGCATAGCTAATCGCGAGCCCCACAACTTCACCGCAAATTTCACCTATGATCCAAGATTGCATCGCGTTCGCTCGGAGGATGAGGCGCTGCTTCAAGAGCTGCTAGGCATTTGCCGGAATGAGCAGCTTTATAACGAGATGTCCAACAGCTACCACAGCATCGCTAAAGGCGCCAAAATGGACAAGCTGCTCCTTATTCCGCCATACGCCTGGGATCGAATTCTTTCTCTTCTTTCTGTTGTAAAAGCGAAGCTTGATGACGGAGAACATATTTACGATGAGATTGCACTTTCTGATGAGCCGCTTCCGCTCTATTTTCACATCGATGAAACGAATAACAAGAGCTATGAGCTGCGTATTCAAGGACTTGAGGATATGAAAATTGTTGACGCGTATCGATTAGCCGCGCACCAAGGAAAGCTGCTGAAGCTAAGCTCTGAGCAGGCGCGCACTCTTCAGCAGCTGGAGCAGACGCTTCGGGGCTCTTCCTTCGTGCCGTTGCAGCAGCTTCAACTGGGTCAAGAACAGCTGACACCATTTATCGAAAAGGTTATCCCCAGCTTGCAAAAGCTCGGTAAAGTGAGTATTGCACCCGCAATCGCCAATCGGATGGAGCAAATGCCGCTTAAGGCAAGACTTTATTTAGACCGTGTACGCGATCGTCTGCTCGCAGCGCTGGAATTCCAATACGGAAATATCGTCATTAATCCTTTAGAAGCAGAAAGAAGCCATACAACCGATCGGATCTTAATAAGGGATTTGGAACGCGAAGAGCTTATTATTTCCCTTATCGAGCAATGTCCATTCGCTAGAACGGAAAGCGGCTATTTCATGAACGAAGAAGAGTCAGAATTTCACTTTCTTCATGATGTTATCCCTCAATTGGAGAAGCTGCTGCAGGTTCACGCTACATCCTCTGTACATATGCGGCTAGTTACAAGCTTCGTACCGCCTAAAGCGCGAATTGAGTGGAACGAGCGTACAGATTGGCTTGAGCTCTCCTTTAGTATGGACGGCATTCCCGAGACAGAGCTTCGCGGTCTCATCGATGCGCTTGAGGAGAAGCGGCGGTATTACAAGCTGCCGAGCGGGGCGCTTCTGCCTCTTGAAGGGGAAGCTTTTACACAAATCATCCGCGTCATTAATAATTTCGGCTTGAGGAAGCATGAGCTCTATGGAACGACCGCTCAACTGCCTCTTGCGCGCGGTCTTCATCTCGTACATGAGGAACTGCACAATGACGCGGTATCACTGGGGCGTTCATTCCGCCGATTGCTTAACGATATTCGCAATCCTGACAATATTGATTTTCCAGTGCCTGAAGGGCTGAAGCCTGTATTAAGGGATTATCAAGGGTACGGCTATCAGTGGCTGAAGACGCTCGCTCATTATCGATTCGGCGGCATACTGGCAGATGAGATGGGTCTTGGCAAAACGATACAGAGCATCGCATTTCTACTCTCCGTTGTTACGGAAATACGCAGCTCGGGCCAGCCGGCTTTAATTCTTTGCCCAGCCTCGCTTATGTACAATTGGAAGCAAGAGCTTAGCCGCTTCGCGCCGGAGCTGCGCACTATAATTGCCGATGGCGACAAAGGAACGCGGATGGGCAGACTTTCAGAGTCGAATCAGATTGACATAATGATTACGTCTTATCCGCTGCTTCGCAAGGATGCGGCAACATATGCGAGCCAGACATTCCATACGATCTTTTTCGACGAAGCCCAGGCTTTTAAAAACTATACAACGTTAACCGCCCAATCTGTAAAATCTCTAAAGGCGCGTTATCGCTTCGCGCTGACAGGCACGCCGATCGAGAACTCGCTGGAGGAGCTTTGGTCTATCTATGACGTTATATTTCCCGGGCTTCTTCCGGATAGACGCGCATTCAGCGAGCTGCCTCGAGATACTGTGGCGAGACGTGTGCGTCCGTTCTTGCTTCGCCGCTTGAAGCGCGATGTGGTGAAAGAGCTGCCCGATAAGATCGAAACCTTGCAGGCTTCAGAGCTGCTGCCAGCGCAAAAGAAGCTCTACACCGCATATTTAGCGATGCTTCAGCAGGAAACTTTAAAGCATCTTGACGAGAATACGTTCAACAAAAATCGGATCAAAATATTAGCAGGATTGACAAGGCTCCGCCAGCTCTGCTGCCATCCTGCTTTGTTCATAGACGGCTATGACGAGGGCTCCGCCAAGCTCGAACAACTGCTCGAGCTGACACAGGAATGTCTCAGCGCAGGCAAGCGGATCCTCATTTTCTCCCAATTCACCTCTATGCTTGCGATTATCGGAAGGGAGTTAACGGAGCAGGCTGTTCCTTACTTTTATTTGGACGGGGAGACGCCCGCCGCTGAACGCGTAGAGCTCTGCAGCAGGTTCAATGAAGGGGAATGCGATATCTTTCTGCTTTCTTTGAAGGCTGGCGGGACCGGACTTAATCTCTATGGCGCCGACACGGTCATTCTCTACGATATGTGGTGGAATCCCGCCGTGGAGCAGCAGGCGGCAGACCGAGCCCATCGAATAGGACAGCGCAATGTTGTTCAAATCATACGGCTTGTCAGCAAGGATACGCTCGAGGACAAAATGTATGCTTTGCAGCAAAAGAAGCTTAACTTAATAGAGGAAATCATTCGACCAGGAGAAGAAACCTTGTCCTCGTTAACAGAGTCTGACATTCGGGAGCTTCTTATGCTCGAGCCCGAAAACTATTAAAGGACAGCACATCTATTTGAATCCCTTCGGGATAACCGAGTATAATGCTTGTATAACAACTACGCGAATACGCGAAGGAGCTGACTCATAATGCGCTATATACAGAACGATACGAACAATGACCCCGCGCTTAATCTTGCGTTAGAAGAATACGTGCTGCGGTCTTTGCCCATTGATGATCCCTTCTTGCTTTTCTACATTAATAAACCTTCTATTATCATTGGCAAAAACCAAAATACGGTTGAAGAAATCAATGCTGAGTATGTGCAAAACAACGGCATCCAAGTTGTGCGCAGACAGTCCGGCGGCGGAGCCGTCTACCATGATCTTGGCAATCTCAACTTCAGCTTTATTATGAAGGATGACGGGCAGTCCTTCCATAATTTCAAGAAGTTCACCGAGCCTGTCGTTAGAGCGCTGCGCAAGCTGGGAGTCGAAGCTGAGCTGTCGGGCCGAAATGATCTGCAAGTCGGGGAACGTAAAATATCCGGCAATGCTCAGTTCTCTACACGGGGAAAAATGTTCAGCCACGGCACACTCCTGTTCAACTCGGAAATGGAGCATGTAGCTTCAGCTCTTAAGGTGAGCGCAGAAAAATATGTGTCTAAATCTACAAAATCGGTTCGCAGCAGAGTTGCGAATATTTCAGAGTTTTTGAAGGAGCCGCTCACTATCGAGCAGTTCAGACAATACATTTTGGAATCCATATTCGAGGATGAGCCGGAAATTCCGTATTACGAGCTTACTGAGCAGGATTGGGTCAATGTCCATAAGCTTGCTGACGAGCGCTACCGCAGCTGGGACTGGAATTATGGTCGTTCACCTGCCTTCAATATGCAGCAGAAGAAACGGATCGAAGGGGCGGGAACATTCGATGTGCGGCTTCAAGTGGAGGATGGCATCATCGCGGGAGCTTCTATATATGGTGATTTCTTCGGCCGCGGCGACCGGAATGAGGTTGCTGAGCAGCTTGTTGGTACGCGTTATGACGCTGCCGCGCTGGATGAGCTTGTAAGCGGCATTGATCTTGCCTTCTATTTCGGCGCCGTAACGAAAGAGCAATTTTTGGAGCTGCTGCTTTAACGCAAAAGTTGCTGGTTGGAGATGGGCTGGCTGTTGACACGAAAATAACGAGAAAAGAACCTTCAGGTTCCTTGTGGAGCTGAAGGTTCTTTTTATTGCGCTAATTTGCTTTCTCAATAGCATTCACATCGACAGCTTGCTCTTTTTCCGCCAAATGAAGGGCAATCATATTCAACATGCGGAGGTCAGAACGCGTCAAAGTAATCGCTGTCTCCATCAGCCTTCGAAAATCCTCATCCTTCGTTGCTAGAGCAAATTCCTCTAGTGACTTCAATTGAGTAGTATGAATGATCTCTGATCCAATAGAACCGCTAATCGAATCAACGCGGTCAACATGATCAGCTTGAACAGCTTGATCAACCTTCTCTCCTTTGCCCAGCAACAGCCAATCCAAAGAAATATCAAAGTTCTCAGCAATAACTGCAAGCGTATTAGCCCCAGGCACCGAGCTGCGCGATTCGCTCTCCCAATCCCCAACATTACCGGCAGACACTTGAATCTTTTGGGCGAATTGCTGCATAGTAAGTCCCTCATTCTTACGAAGCTCTTTTAGTCGCTTTTTGATTGGATTCATCTCACACCCCCCAAAAGCCATAATTCGACATAATATTACACGTAAATACGTGTAACTATATTGCTGATATCCGTAAATACGTATATAATGTCCTAAGTAACCGTTTTTTCTAATTATAGCCAGCCGTTTTTGAAAAGGCAACAAATGAGTCAAAAGAACTATTTTGGTCAATTAGAACTATATCGTGAGAGGATGATACTTTGCAAAATGATTGATTCTGATCCAATCCTGGAAATGTACATATTTGAGTCTACACAGATGATTGAACAGACTGAGGCTGTTATTTTAGATTGTGAAACAGCGAATGCCTTTTCCTCTGATTCTATTAATGAAATTTTCCGCAACATGCATACGTTAAAGGGTTCATCCGCAATGATGCAATATATGCATATCGCCGATACCGCCCACGCTGTGGAAGATTTGTTTCATCTATTAAGAGAACGACAGCCTGAGGCTGTAGATTTCAATACTCTATCCGATGTTGTTCTGCAAAGCGTTGATTTCTTCAAGACTGAGATTGGAAAAATCGCCAGTGGAGAGTCTGCTGACGGATCGGCTGTCTCGCTCATTAACCAGATTCAGCATTTTATAACTACTGGCCTTCAAGAGTCCGGCGGCGAGTCAGAAACAAACATCAGCAGCGATATTGAACCGCTTTATGTCTATCACGCGATCATTCATTTTTATAAAGATTGCGAAATGGAGAATATCCGCGCTTTTCAGCTGATCCACCATTTAGAAGAGGTTGCGGTTCGTTTTTTCCACGACCCCGCTGATTTGATAGACAATGCTGACAGCTGCATTCGAGACATAAAAGACCGCGGCTTTCATCTTATGGTGGAATCCGCTCTCCATTACGAGCAGATGCATGAATTTCTGATGAAAACCTCTTATTTGGACACTTTAGAGCTGCAGTTTGTTGAAGCCTGGCCGGGGGAAGAGCCCAAAGGCGAAGCAATCAAAGCAGAGGTTCCCGAGGCTGCTCCTCGAGAGCCAGCCAGCACGAGGCTGGAATTTAATGCGCTAGCAGCCTCAAGTCTTGATCCAGGCTCCTCTTCTAATCCGGAAGAAGCCAATATGCCTAGCGCTGTACAAAAAGCGCTTTCTAACAGCAAGCCTTCATCGCATTCTCCTATGATCAGCGTTCACGTCGATAAGCTTGACCGTCTCATGGATTTAGTGGGCGAGCTCGTTATTGCCGAGGCAATGGTCACCAGCTCTGACGGAATATATAACAGTAACGGCGACTCTCATTCTTTTAAAGCTTCCAGCCAACTTCGTAAAATTACGAGCGAGCTGCAGGATACTGTCATGTCTATTCGCATGATACCGCTAACTGCTACCTTTCATAAGATGCGGCGTGTATCGCGCGATATGTCTCGCAAGCTAAATAAAGCGATAGAATTCGTCATAGTAGGCGAAGAGACAGAAATAGATAAGTCTGTCATTGATCATATTTCCGACCCGCTTATGCATTTAGTTCGCAATGCAATTGATCACGGCATTGAGTCCGCTGATGAGAGAAATGCCAGCGGTAAAGCTGTAAGCGGGACGATTACATTGGAAGCGAGAAATATCGGAAGTGATGTTCTAGTTATCGTAAAGGATGACGGGAAAGGACTAAACCGCGACAAAATCATAGCCAAAGCGGTCAGCAATGGACTGCTTGATGCAGGCCAGTTGGAATTATCTGATCGTGAGGCATATAATCTCATCTTCCAGCCCGGCCTGTCTACGCAGGATCAAATTACAGAATTCAGCGGCAGGGGCGTCGGCATGGATGTCGTTGCGAGCAATATCGAACAAGTCGGCGGCATTATCTATGTGGACAGCGTGCCTGGCGGGGGTACAACAGTAACTATGAAAATTCCGCTCACGCTGGCGATCATTGACGGCATGAATGTGCGAGTCGGAACAACGCACTACACATTGCCAACAACATCGATCAAAGAGTCGTTTCGTCCGCTGCAGCAGCAGCTTCTTTCCGACCCGGACGGCAATAAAATGGTTATGGTTAGAGGCGAAATATACTCTATCGTTTCATTGCATGAGCGGTTTCAAGGCACTGCTGCGGATACTGACTACACGAAAGGAATCTTAATGATGGTCGAGCAAGACGGCAAAAGCCTCTGCTTATTCGTCGATGAATTGATTGGCCAGCAGCAGGTCGTCATCAAGCCTTTGCCTGCTTACTTCCGTAAGCTTAACCGCAGCAGCAGCGGCTTATCGGGCTGCACGCTGCTTGGCGACGGCAGCATTAGTCTTATTCTGAATATGGCCGAGCTGACAGGGTCAAGCCATAAAGTAAGCAACAACAGCAGTTTCTAATGATGGAGGGATTAACGAATGAGTCAAGCATCATTGAACACGCTCGTCCTGGAAGAGGATGAGCAGAAGGAGAAATATCTCACTTTCAAGCTGGGCAACGAGTCCTACGGTATTGAGATACGTTATGTTACCGAGATTATCGGCATTCAGACGATTACCGACGTTCCTGAATTGCCCGAATATATTCGCGGGATTATTAACTTAAGGGGCAAGATTATTCCGGTAATGGACGTCAGGCTTCGGTTTAAAAAGCCGTTCCGCGACTATAATGACAGAACCTGTATTATCGTTATCGCAATTGAAGATACAGCAATCGGCCTCATCGTAGACAGTGTATCCGAGGTTCTCTCTATTCCAGACTCAGAGATCGTACAACCGCCAGAATATACGAAAATGACAAACCGTTACATCCAAGGAATAGGAAAAACAGGTGAAGAAGTGAAGCTGCTGCTCAATTGCAGTAAGCTGCTTAATGACGACGAAGCTGAAAAGCTCGTAACCCTAATCTAAACATCGGAGGCAACTAACATGAAGTGGTTTTATAATATGAAGCTCAGCAAGAAGCTGATCAGCTCCTTTATCATCATTTCCATGCTTGCAGGCATTGTAGGCGTAGTAGGTACTATCAATATCAATAAAATCGACAGAGATTACAGTGAATTGTATGATCATTATGGAATTCCGTTAGAAAATATAGGGATGGTCGGCATTTACTTTCATAAAAATCGATTCCTTCTGAGAGCTTTGATGATGACTGACGACAAAACCTTGCAGGAAGAATACAAGAAGGAAATAACCGCCAATGATGAAGTGATAAGCGAAGAACTGACAATCTTCAAGAGCACAATTCAATCCAGCGATATGATGCAAAGTTATACAGACTTGGCCGCACTAGGAGCGGAATTTAATACGGTGCGCGATCAAGTAATGGAATTGGCAATGAGTGGCCAAGCAGAGCAAGCCAATCAATTAGTGAGCGAATCTCAGGAATTGTCTAAAAAAACAGATGAGGCAATTGAGAACATATTCCGCGACAAGAACGCTATAGGTCAAAAGATTGACGACGAGCTTACTGTGGCAACCAGAAACGCAACGATCATTATGGTCATCATTATTATTTTTGCTATGATTATGGCCATTGCACTCGGCATATTCATTTCACGCTCGATCAGCCGTCCTGTGAACCGGCTTGTCGAAACAGCCGATCGCATTGCAGACGGTGATTTGGATGTAAAAGTTATCGTTGAATCCCGTGATGAGATCGGACAGCTCGCTGAGGCCTTTAGCAGAATGACCGATAATTTGAACGAGATCATGTCCAACATCTCTGCGGCGGCTGACCAAGTTGCTTCAGGAGCAAAGCAAATGTCGGAGTCAAGCGTACTGCTGTCGCAAGGCGCAACCGAGCAAGCAAGCTCTGTTGAACAGCTTACCGTATCCCTTGAGGAAGTATCGACCAAAATTAAAAATAATGCTGACGGTGCGATACAATCAACAGAGTATGCGGTTACTGCAAAAGATAAAGCTGAGAAGGGCAATGAGCGTATGAAGGAAATGCTTGTTGCTATGGATGAAATCAACTCTTCGTCGGCCAGCATTTCAAAAATTATTAAAGTTATTGATGAAATCGCATTCCAGACGAATATTCTTGCTCTAAATGCAGCTGTCGAAGCCGCTCGAGCAGGACAGCATGGCAAAGGCTTCGCCGTTGTTGCGGAAGAGGTTCGCAACTTGGCGGCGCGTTCTGCTAATGCCGCTAAAGAAACGACGGAAATGATTGAAGGCTCCATTCGTAAAGTAGATGGCGGCATGAAGATTGCGAATGAAACAGCCTCCGCTCTTAGCGAGATTGTTAAAGACATTACAGTTATGGCTGAACTGTCAAAAGGCGCTGCCGATTATTCGGCAGAACAATCCGTCGGTGTAGCGCAAATCAATCAAGGCTTGCTTCAGGTTTCTCAAGTGATTCAGACGAATTCCGCGACCTCTGAAGAAAGCGCAGCTGCGAGCGAAGAGCTTACCGGACAAGCACAAATGCTTAAGGAGCAGGTTACCCGCTTCAAGCTCAGAAATAGATCAGGCGCGTTTTATGATCAACATTTTCAATCGCGCGCATATAACAGCAAGACATCTAAAAGCATGAGCAGCGCAAGCAGCTCCAGCTCCATTGACGATCAATTCGCGGAAGCTGCTGCAAGCCTGGATGCTATCGCAATCAGCGATAAGGAGTTCGGTAAATATTGATCCCTTTAACGATTACCGAGCAGGAGTTCCGTCAGCTTGCGGCATACATCCATAGGAACTACGGTATTCATCTGAAGGAAGAGAAGAAAACCTTGCTGGTCGGCAGGCTGCAGCAGCAGCTGCAGGCCCGCCAGCTTAGCAGCTTCTCCGATTATTATCGTTATTTGCTGTCAGATCGAACCGGGCAGGCTGCTACGGAGCTTATTAACAGTGTTTCAACGAACCATACTTTCTTTATGCGCGAGGCTAACCACTTTCATTATTTACGAGATGAGGTGCTGCCCGCGTTACAGAATCGGATCAAGGATCATGACTTGCGAATATGGTGCGCAGGCTGCTCAACTGGCGAAGAGCCTTATACGATTGCAATGATTATTGATGAATTTTTCGGAAGTAAAAGGTTTGGCTGGGATACGAGTCTGCTTGCAACCGATATATCGACAAAAGCTCTTCAAGGAGCGATTAAAGGGAGCTATCCTTCCGATTGGGTAGCCCCCCTCCCTCCTGCCTGGAAAGCAAACTACTTCAAAAAACTGAGCGACGGCAACTATAGCATAGTCGACAGAATTAAGAAGGAAATTGTTTTTCGCAAATTCAATCTCATAGAGCCTGCTTATCCGTTCAAAAGACGGTTCCATGCTATATTTTGCCGAAATGTGATGATCTACTTTGACGGTCCGACCAAGGACGCTATCATTCGCAAGTTTTATGATGCTACCGAGCCTGGCGGCTACTTGTTTATCGGTCATTCCGAAGCGCTTGAAAGGCATCAATACGGCTATAAGTACGTAATGCCTTCCGTTTATCGAAAAGAATAACTGTGGACGGAGGACTGCGCGTGAAATCCAATCACACCATTAAGGTGCTTATCGTTGATGATTCTCTCGTCTTTCGCGAGGCGCTTGCCAGAGGAATTTCCTTTGATCCTCATATTGAAGCGCTCCCGGGTGCGCGAGATCCGTATGACGCATGGCATAAAATGAGATTAAATGAGCCTGACGTTTTAACCTGCGATATGGAAATGCCAGGTATGAACGGATTAGAATTTATAGCTAAAATAATGAGTGAAGCTCCACGCCCCGTCATTGCCGTGTCCTCTCGCGAAGACTTGGCCAATCGTGCGCTGCAGGCTGGGGCTTTTGCTTTTCTATGCAAGCCCCGCGCTCCAACGAAGGAAGATGTTCAACGTTTTATTGTTGAATTAACAAAGCTAATACGACAAGCTGCAATACAAGCTTCTCAAGCAAGTCTGCATAATCGCGAGCGTAGTCTAATCAGCCTTATCGCCATCGGAGCGTCTACTGGCGGCACAGAAGCTTTGCATACTTTGCTAAGCACGCTGCCGCCAACCTTGCCAGGCATGGTCATTGTGCAGCATATACCGCCAGTGTTCTCAACGATGTTGGCCGCCCGTCTGGATCAAGTGAGCGCCATCAAGGTGCGAGAAGCGAAAAGCGGCGATTTCGTTGAACCTGGTACTGCGTTAATCGCCCCCGGCGATCAGCATATGACCGTCGTAAAGCTCGGTCACCGCTTTAAAATAGAGTGCAAGCCGGGCGAAAAGGTTAACGGGCATTGCCCATCGGTCGATGTGCTGTTCGACTCTGTCGCTCGTGCCGCTGGGAAGCATTCGCTCGGCATGCTGCTAACTGGGATGGGCGCCGATGGCGCGAAGGGGCTGCTCCATATGCGGCGGGCCGGAGCAAGAACACTCGGTCAAGACGAGAAAAGCTCTGTCGTATACGGTATGCCGAAGGCCGCTTTCGACATCGGCGCAGTAGAAACGCAGGTTGCGCTTAGCGGCATGAAAAATGCCCTTTTAACCCTTTGCTGACGATGAACCTTGGTAAGTTTTACTGTTTTTAAAGGCAGCCTTTACCGTTAGCCAGTTACACGACAATCTCCACTTGACCATTCCATATAAAGAGATGCCTTTTTCATCCGAAAACAGCCTTAAACGGCGTTGGACAATGAAATAAGGCATCTCTTTTTAGTATGCAGGATTACGCTTGGTTTCTGTCGAACTATAGTTCTTTATGATGAAAAAACACAAAATTATTATATTAGCAATCTTATTAACACTGATCTTAATCGGAATTCGAACCGTATGGGAACACTATCATATTATACCTGACCAGCCTATCGCCGATAATGGCGTGCTCGATTTGCGTGATTGGAATTTGTCTGACAGCAGGTCTCTGTCCTTGAAGGGCGAGTGGGAGTATTATCCGTCTACATTACTTATGAATGAAGAAGCACCGCGAACAGATGCCGAGGATGTTCAATTCTTCCATTTGCGGAAGAAAAGCTCCTTAACCTCTTTAAAAAGCATGCAAGTTGCGCCTGAATACAGCTCTTACCGATTACGAATACTTCTGAACTCAGATCCTGACGAAATCTATATGATTCGGATCAGTAATATATTTAATTCCTCCGAGTTGTATGTAGACGGCAGACTGCTTGGCCATTCAGGGAAGCCATCCGCTAATAAGGAATCCTATGAAGCTGGACACTTGCCCTACTCCTCTGTATTTAATATAGAGAACGGAGAGGTCGAAATCGTCATACATACGGCTAACTACCTCAATCCATCAGCCTATGATTTCTCTGCTCCGATAAAGTTCGGAACGCAGGCCGCGCTAAGCAAAGAGGTCTTATTTTCCCTGCTCATGCAAATTATTGTTTGCGCTGTTTTTTTGCTGCACATTATATATGCTTTGATACTTATCGCGCTTGGGGTACGCGACAAAAAGCTGTACTATCTCATTTTAGTGATGCTGGCTGCCATAGGCACCATTTTGCTTGACAATGACAAATTACTGCAATCATGGATGTCATTAAATCTTTATGCGGGCAAAAAACTAACGCTGGCCTGCTATATAGCGGCTGTCTACTTTTGTATTCAGTTTTTCAGACATTTATTTAATGTATATTCCTGGGACAGACTGCTTAAGTGGTATTCCCTCGTCTGCTTGATTTGTTTCTCCATAATTGCATTAGTGCCCAGTAAATACGCCTTGCCATTTGGAAATATTTTTCTTTTATTAACGATCAGCGTCTTGCTGCCGCTATCCTTCAACTCTCTTCGCGCCGCCTTCAAAGGCCAGCAGGATGCACATTGGCTTATGCTTGCATTAGTTAGTCTTACTAGCTATTGGGTGGGCGGGGCTGGTAAAAAACACGGTTGGCTGAGCTATGAATACTATCCGATTGATGTGCTGGCTGCAGTGCTCGCATTCGCAGTCTTTATATTTAAAGATTACTTTAGAAATGTTAATCGCAGCATAATGCTGGCGGAAAAGCTTCAGCGAACCGACGAGCTCAAAGATAATTTTCTCGCTAATACATCGCATGAGCTGCGAACGCCGCTGCACGGCATTATACATATGGCGCAAAATGTTCTCGATGAGGAGAAAAACTCTATTTCAACTGAAAGCGCGAAAAATCTCGAGCTGGTTGTTACAGTCGGCCGACGTATGTCACTGCTTTTAAATGATCTTTTGGATGTCTCTAAGCTTAGAGATGGAAATGTTCAGCTTGCTGTTAATCGCGTTCAACTGCCAGCGCTTGTGGTCGGCGTTATGGATATGCTTCGTTTCTTGACCGAGGGGAAGCAGCTTACGCTTCAATTAAATGTCCCCGATGACTTTCCAGCCGTTATGGCAGATGAGAAAAGAATTATTCAAGTGCTGTTCAATGTTATCCATAATGCGATTAAATATACCGATGAAGGATCGATAACCGTATCGGCTAACAGCCATAACGGCCTCGCTTTCATACATATTTCGGATACCGGTATAGGAATGGATGAGGAGACTCAGCAAAAAATATTTGAACCGTACGAACAAGGTACTGACGGCATTACGATTATTGACAGCGGCATCGGCCTTGGGCTAAGCATCTCAAGGCAGCTCGTTGAATTGCACGGCGAAACATTATCTGTCAAGTCTTCCATAGGGAGCGGCTCAACGTTTACCTTTACACTTCCGCTTGCTGAAACTGGGATGATCGCAGAAGATGCGTCAGCTGAAATCGCAGTCGCCAATTCGGCTTTAAATGCTGTTGTGAGCGAGGACAGATCAGGAAGTACAGCAGGACCTAAGCGCAATGACGAAAACAGAATCAAACTATTAGCCGTTGATGATGACCCCGTCAACTTGAAGGTACTTAAACAAATTTTACAGTCAAACCGCTATACTCTCATTACAGCCAGCAATGGCAAAGCAGCGCTCGAGCTGCTGGATGAGGAAAAATTCGACCTCGTCATCGCCGATGTTATGATGCCGCAAATGTCCGGCTATGAGCTGCTTACTATTATTCGTGAACGTTATACGCTTGCTGAGCTTCCAGTTCTCCTGCTCACAGCTCGCAGTCAACCGGAGGATATCCATGCAGGCTTTATCAGAGGAGCTAATGATTATGTTACAAAGCCTGTCCACGCAGTAGAATTAAGAGCGCGAGTATTGGCGTTAACCGAGCTGCGACTTTCCGTTCAGGCCCAGCTTCGGACGGAAGCCGCCTACTTACAGGCGCAAATTCAGCCGCATTTTCTGTTCAATACGTTAAACTCTATAACGTCGCTTAGCGAATTCGATCTGGATAAAATGCGCGGACTAATAGAAGCGTTCAGCTCTTATTTGCGCATAAGCTTCAACTTCCTTAATGCCGAGCGATTCGTTCCGCTTTCCCATGAGATTGATTTGGTGCAAACCTATCTCTATATTGAGAAAGAACGCTTCGATGAGCGGCTCGTTATTGAATGGGACTTAGACAAGGAGATCCATGTTATGCTGCCGCCTCTTACTATTCAGCCTATAGTTGAGAACTCGCTCAAGCATGGGATTTTGACCCGTTTCGAAGGTGGAACGGTATCCATTAGCATTAAAAATAACGATTCATATATCGAAATTACTGTATCGGATAACGGTGTTGGCATGACCGAAGAGGAAGTGCATGAGCTCCTTTCCCGGCTGCCTGACGGCAATAGAGGAATCGGCCTCATCAATACAGACCGGCGATTAAAGCAGACTTACGGAAGCGGTCTTCATATTACGAGCAAGCCGAATATTGGTACTACCGTATCATTCCGTGTTCCTAAGAATAGACACTCCTACTAGACATTTGCACTTACAGGCTCCCTTCTCTATACATATGCTGATGGATAGAGGAGGCGGTCCGCTTGACATATAAGAGCACCACAATCAAGAGCAAATGGACGAAAACGAAGTGGCTGATGAAAGATAAGCAGATCCGGAATTACGTTCCGCAAACCTTGCTTTTTAACCGACAAAACTTAAGCAGCATGCTCTCTCAGTATTCAACTGTATTTTTCAAGCCTACCGGCGGAACAGGCGGTTTTAACATTATACGCATTACTAAGCAGGAGAATGGCTATCAAACGCAGCTCAACACTTCAAAGACCCATTACACTTCTATTGACCATCTCTATGACGGTTTAAAACAGCGAGCTAAGGGCAATTCCTACTTATTGCAGAAGGGGATTAAGCTTGCAAGAACAAACGGCAACCCTTTTGACATACGCGTTATGGTGCAAAAATCGGACAACGGCACATGGAGAAGCACAGCGATCTTTACGAAAATAGGCAAGCCTGGCAAAGTGGCGACTAATTATCACCAAGGCGGGTCGCTGGGCTTTTTTCACCGTACATTATCAGGGGCAGGCTTCAATCCAAGCGCTATTGAACGCAAAGAGAAGGAATTAAAGAAGCTTGGCCTATCGGTCGGAAGGCTGTTTGACCGCCATTCGAAAGGCTTCCGCGAGCTTGGTCTCGACGTTGCTCTGGACGGAAGCGGAGATGCTTGGATTCTCGAGGTAAATACACGTCCGCAATTTTATCCGCTCAAAAAAATGACTAACAAACAAATGTACAACCGCATTATATCCTATGCTAAGCAATACGGCAGAAAGAAATAAGAGATATGTTGTCCTGAATCCTCCAACGGTAATCCCTTCCTTTAAACTAGACGATCATTAGACTCTCAGGTAGCGTCAAGAAGTTTGTGTAAGCCAGTAGAATATCCATCTAGGATGGATTAGTGAGTTGGCTTGGCATGGGAGAAGGCCAACTCCCATGCCAAGCCAACTACCACCTTTTTTGTTAGTTT
>Ga0182739_1001151_pt1 | contig 28979 bp, 29 predicted proteins | sample eDN5th30CBELigBY_FD_128873 | JGI IMG/M metagenome (GOLD analysis project Ga0182739, IMG submission 128873) | Enriched backyard soil microbial communities from Emeryville, California, USA - eDNA 5th pass 30_C BE-Lig BY (version 2) (version 2) | ecosystem: Environmental > Terrestrial > Soil >... | reverse complement strand
ACTGGGGACAGATGCTACTGCAGCTATCTGTCTATTTCCCAGATCGTGTTGGTCAACATTTAAGCTAACAAGCCCCTTCGGGGCTTGCTTGCATAACGTATACACAAAATTATTGACAGACTCCCGTATTTCAAAATATACGCTAACTTCCCCGTTCTTTTTGTTTTTGCGCGATGGGTGTATGGTCGTTTATACATTGAAATCACCTTCTATGAAATCTTAATAATGGTGCCTAATACTCTTCTCATAGTAATTACTGGCTAGTTAAACAAGCTTCATAGATTTTGTATTGATCATCACCGATTGAATAGCCAGTACCAATCTCAACCCACTCATTTTTTTCATAATATCCATCTATTTCGGTGCATAGGTATAGCTTCTCGTATCCTAATGTTTTCATATATTGCTTCGCATGATTTTGTAGCACTATTCCTAAATTTTGGCCTCTATATTTCTTCTCTACAAATAAGCATGCTAACCAAGGAAACAAGTCCTGCCTACTATTAAGATCGCTTCTTAGAATAGCGTACGAGCCAATAATCTCCTCGCCTTGTAACGCAACAAAAAATCGAGGCAAATCACTATCCGTATCTAGCGATCTTTCAATGCAATCCTTATAGAACAGATAATTACTTTTACCTCCCCATTTACTCCAAAAGTACTCAATAACTCTATCCTTCTGATCCGGTATTTCTCGAGCATTACGTATCGTTATCATGTTATTCTCTATCCCCTTTTTCAATTGAGCATTTCTAGCTTCTAAAAACTTTCTCATATAGTTTTTAAGAATGATTTCTTCAACTACCCTTCCTAATATTCCTAGAGGAGCTTCGAATATTAATGTGTCGGTCATAACCGTTTTGCCATTACTATAATTAAATTCATGAATATGCTTTAAGCTTTTAAACACTCCCTTTTGCATTTCATCTACAAAACGATACGGTCTATTATATTCAACAATTTTTGAAATAAGCTTTTGTCTAATGAAAAAGTGTGTAGCTTCAAATGTAACGAAGTGATTTAGTTCAAGTAAATTACCTGTATCACTTATAATCGCTTTTTCCTTCGTATGCTTCCAGACTGTTTTCGTATGTCGTTCGATATCTCTCGCCGCGTCAAAACAAATTTCTATAGGGGCAGAGATTTCAATTTCTGTTTGTATTGTTATCAATTCTTCGCTGCCTCCAACAACAAATTAGTTATCTTATAGTAAGTCTATATTTCTTCATTCTTTGGAAATTTTGAATCAAAGATGTGCCAAGTCCATAAACCAAAAACTATTCCGAAAATAGGGAACACTACTAGAGAAATAAGAAGATCGGAGACAAACTCACTGTTGAATTTCAATGTTTTTGTTTCCCATAACGTTGTAATCACTGATGTTAAGATTGCTGCTGGGATTCCCCAGCTTATTACGCCATGAATGATTACATATCTCATTTTTCCTCTTGCTCTAATTCTCTCCCACTTATTTAATTTAGAGTTATTCATGGTTGGTTAATTCTCCCTTCGTAGTTGGATGAACAAAAACACCCACCTTAGATGAATTCTTAAAAAATAAATTCATAAACTTCCTTACTAAACCAAAACCAAAGTATCCCCATTATGATCATGATCATTCCAATTATTTTTACTATTATTTCCGTTAGCTTAGGGATTTCTTGCTTAGGCTCATTGTCTTCAAATTCAGAATTCGGCTTCAATCCTCTATACTGCATGTACTTAAACACCTTGTAAACGATATCTGGAAAGCTAAAAAGTATGACACCTATGATGAAGGTAGGGATTGATAAATATCCAAACGTATTTTCTGTCCACTCAAAATCAATCTCTTCTATTTCTCTCATTCTTCCGAGTAAACTCATTGTAGTGACCTTCCTTTTTAAATAGGTGTATTGCTCGTTGCTTCTATCCATTTCGCTATAACTGTCTTAAGCTTATTTTTATATTCCTCTGTCAGCTCGTCACTTAAACTGAAAATAACGGTAGCTCGATCATCCGTTACCCACTGGAGCAGCCCTGTATCGTCAACTATAATTTTTCCTTTATTTTCTTGACTAACGTTCTTTTTTGCTCCGCAGTGAAAGATTAAGCGAAACTTGTTTGCCCCATATAAATTAAACGTAATTCGATCTTCATTATGTATACAGAAGCTTGGCGCATTCCATTTGATATGCTCTGTGATTTGGCTATTGGATGCTAAGATAAGCTCACGGACTTCTTCTATCTCTCGTTTTAATGGATGGTCAAGCTGCTGGAGATAGGCTATGACTTGTTCATTTCCAGTTAGCTTTTCAGCTTTCTGCTTTTTCTCACTCATTATGTAACTCCTCCTTAATCTCTTTGCTTTGCATTACGAAATCTAATAATGGAATACGCATCAATTGTCGAGGCTAGAATCGCATCTCTTATTGGGTGTAAGTTAGGAGTAAATCTCAACTCGACATTTCGACTTACGATTTCGTGCAAAAGATGATTGATCGGCTCTACAGTTATTGGTTCAACTGATTGACGTGAAACATAATAGCCCGCTACTTCATCTTTCAACTCGAACGTATCCTTATGAAAGGTGTATTTATACAATGTAGTCTGAGTAATTCTTTCCAACCAATCATTTTCTACAGCAATAATTGTACTGGCACTGCTATTTCCGAAAAAGCGTGCTTCATCTTCCCCGCTCATTGCCTGTGATCTTCTAAAGATTACACGCGGGCAATCTCTTGGAAATAAATAATTTACCGAATGCTCTTCATCAATTGCCCAAACGACGGGTGGTAATTGCTCCTGATTACTTTTACGAGGATGAAAAATCTTAATGTTCGACTATTCACTAAAATGATATAGAAGCATGGTATGTCCTTACCTCTCTGATTGAATTTTTCTATTCCTTTTGCTCAGCCAAGCTATGATCAGCCCACTTAATAACCAAACAAAAAGCGAAAAATTTAAGAAAAGAAGATAGGTATTGATGTTAAAATACTGATTGTTAATATGAATGGAGAGTCCTGTTGTTATTGAATGGACGTACTGCCAATCTACTTCTCCAAACTGGCCTTCATACACCTCGGCTAAAAAATCGCGATAATTTCGAAAGCTAATCATTTGATAGTATATTCCGAGTACTTGATGACAGATTGCTACTAGAGAACATATGAGTATAGTTTTTATGCTAATAATTTTATGTCTGAATATTTTAAACCACTGGAAGACTAACACGATAAACAAAATGAACAACGGAATGAATAATATAATTGCGGGATTGCCATTTCCTGAGGATCGACCTGGAGTAGTTGTCATAGCATTGCCAAACCAAAAGATAAGCAATGTAATAATTAGAGTAACCCATAAGGCTATATTTTTCATTGCCCCTCCTGTTTAACTCTTGAAATCTTGGAATATGTTACATTGTACATCCATTATAGTTTTTTGCACCTTATTTTACAATTTAATACACAAAAAAATAGGCGAATGTTGCACCAATCATTCTGCAACATCCGCCTATTTTATCTGACTAATATCTTAATTCTATCTCTCCATTAGTAAACATCTTTCCACTCTGCAATATTGCTTGAATCAAACTTATATGGATCGCCAAGCATAATTTGTGTGCCGTCTCCATCTTCTACAACGTTCATTTCACCTAAGCCGCCAGCCGTAAATTTGTCTCCTACTTTACCTGTAATGGTTCCATTAACAAGTGCTTCTGCTGTATGACCTGCAAGCTCACCAACATCGATTGGATTCCATAGATACATCCACTGACATACGCCGTTTTCAATATATTCTGCCATCTCACTTGGTAAGCCTAGGCCTGTTAATTGCACTTTACCTTTCAAGCCTTTATCCGTTAGCACTTTACCCGCTGCTGCAATACCTACAGTCGTTGGTGCAATAATTCCTTTAAGATCAGGATATGATTTCAATAAGGCCTCTGTTTCAGATACGCTCTTATCGCGTAGGTCATCGCCATATGCAACTTTAACTAGTTCAATTTTTGCATATTTCGGGTCTTCAAGCTCCTTCTTCATCCACTCAATCCAAATGTTTTGGTTTGTCGCTTGTGAAGTCGCACTTAGAATGGCAATTTGTCCTTCGCCGCCAATCATTTCTGCAATACCGCTAATAAGTGTGCGGCCAATACGCTCTGGGTCTGCTTGGTTAACATGCACCATGCGGCTTTGAGCATTCGCTGCTGAGTCGAGGGACAATACTTTAATGCCACGATCCATCGCTTTCTTCAATGCAGGCTGCAATGCATCATTATCGTTCGCTGCAATGGAGATGGAATCAACCTTCTGTGCAATTAATTCCTCAATCATGGCGATTTGTGCTTCGGCTGTTGGCTGGTCTGGAGCTTTTAGAATGGCTTCATGCCCTAGCTCCGTAATTACCTGTTCGAAGCCTTGCATCATCTTTTCACCATAAGGATTACCTGTGTTTTTGAAAATGATCGCATGCTTTTTCTTTTCGCTGCTGCTTCCTCCATTAGAATTCGAACCTTGTTTATTTGTGCTGTTACTTCCGCAGGCTGCAAGCAATGATAACGACATGAGCAATACAAGTGATGTCAGGAGCATTTTTTTCACATTCATTTTAGATTTCATGATAAACTTCCCCTTCTTTCGTTTTTTGTTTGTATATACCAAGCGGCAATTGCCGACTAAGTACCATAAAGTATGCCAATCATCAAAACAAGCAGTTACGTTGATTAAGCTGACTTATTCCGCTTCACCTGTGTCAACGCTACAGCAGCAATTAGCAAGCCACCAATAATAATGAGCTGTAGCTGGGCATTGACATTAATTAGACCAAGTCCATAACGAAGTAGGCCAACAAGGAAGATCGCGATAATTGCACCAATCATTTTCCCTTTGCCGCCTGCTGTACTAACTCCGCCTAGTACTGCCATTGCAATAACCTCAAGCTCATACATATTGGCGATATTAGGACGAGTGCTGCCCATCTTGGAGGTAAGGAACAGTGCCGTTACTGCCGCCATAAATCCCGTCAAAGTAAACACAATGATCTTTACGCGGTCAACCGGAATGCCCGAGAAGCGACTTGCTGTTGGATTCGTGCCAATTGCATAGACATGCTTGCCGAACGTCGTTTTATGCAGCAATAGTCCAAATACAATTGCAAAAGCGATAAACACAATCATAATAAATGGAATCTCGCCAACATAACCCCAGCCTAAGTAACTAAACCATTCTGGAAAGTTGCCTGCCGCTTGATTTTCAAGAATGACGTAGGCAATTCCACGATATAAAATCATCGTAATGAGCGTCACGATAACGGCAGACAGCTCCTTGAATTTGACGATGAGTAAGCCATTAATGAAGCCGCACGCTGTACCAACCACTAAGCAAATAACAACAGCAATTTCCATCGGCACACCACGCTGATAGAGATCAGCCATCACCACCGAGGAAAGGGCCACGGTTGAAGCGACGGAAATATCAATGTCCGCTAAAATCATGACAAAAACCATCGGCAACACGATAAAGGCTTTATCTAAAAATGCCATCGTCGCATCACGTAAATTAAAGAAATCCATATAATACGGGGATAAATACATATTCATAATGTTGACCCCGATAAATACAACTAACAGTATCCACTCCCATTGTAGAAAAAACTGCTTAGGGCTCCATGCCTGCTTATCCGCTATTACTCTCTGCATCGCTATATGCTCCTCCTTAACAAGTGATTTCTGTCAGCGTTGCGCTTCACAAGCACGTTGGCAATAACCGCGATTAAAATAACACAGCCTTGAATCATCATCTGCCAAAACGGAGATACGTTTAGTAGTGGTAATGCATTGTTCAGCATACCGATAAAGATTGAGCCAAGCAGAATACCTGAGATTTTACCAACCCCACCAGCTATACTAACTCCACCAAGCACACAGGCTGCAATTACGGTCAGCTCGTAGCCCATTGCTGTATCACCCTGTGCAGAGGCAAACTTTGCTACCCATAGCACACCGGCTAGCCCTGATAAACCACCCATAATGGCATAGACAAGCCATAAAATTTTATCCTTATTAATGCCGCTGAGCTTAGCAGCCTCTGGATTGCTGCCGACCGCATAGATCTGGCGCCCGGTACGCGTATAGTTAATGAAATAGTAGGCAGCGATATACATCACAATTGCGATAATAATCAGCGCATTAATGCCTAGCACCTTGCTTGTTGCAATATTGACAAAGTTTGCGGGCATCTGATGGGCGCTAATCCAGCTGCCACCGCTAGTCGTATAGGTTAAGCCACGATAAATGTTCATCATCCCTAATGTGGCAATGATCGGAAGGATATTCCACTTAGCTACCAAAAAACCGAGTACGGAGCCACATACAATACCAATCACTGTTCCAAGTCCGACTGCAGCGAACGGATGCAGCTCAGGATAAGCACTTACCGTTTGTGCCGTAATCATGCCAGACAGTGCTAATGTTGCTCCAATTGATAAGTCAATCCCTCTCGTCACAATGACCAGCATCATGCCAATTGCCAAAATGCTCAAGATCGCCGTATTGGTCAGCAGATCATTCAGATTTTCTAGCGTTAGAAAGCTAGAATTTCGTATTTGTAATACGACGGCGAGCACTAATATAAAAATGAGTAGTCCTGCTTCACGAAAATTGATATTCCACTTAGCCCGTTGATCATTTGCTCCTTCAGCACGTTGTCTAAGTATCGTTTGAGCCATTGTTTCTTCCCTTCCTCCCTAAACAGCCGATGTTTGCTTGTCACTGTCGACGTCTTTATTGTTGTCGATCTTATCCATCGCTGCTTCTAGTATCGTCTCTTGTGTTGCTTGGCTGCGATCTAGCAAGGCAGTAAGTCTGCCTCCTCTCATAACAGCTATGCGATCACTTAAGCCTAATATTTCTGGCATTTCTGAAGAAACGAGAATGATGCCATAGCCTTGTGTAGCAAGCTCACCGATAATTTCATAAATCGCTGCCTTCGCACCAACATCGACGCCTTTGGTCGGTTCATCTAATATAATGACCTTCAATGGAGAAGTAAGCAGCTTAGCGACGACCACCTTCTGCTGATTACCACCAGACAGCGAGCTGGCTAGATCATAAATACTAACTGCTTTGACGTTCACCTTTTCAGATAATAGCTTAGAGGCCTGTCGTGCTTGATTCCGATTGATCCAGCCTTTGCGCGAGAATTTATGCAGGGCAGGCAAAGTAATGTTTTCACCGATGCCCCAGTCGAGAATTAACCCTTGCTTCTGACGATCCTCTGGCAAGTAGCCAATGCCTAGCTCCATCGCCTGTGCCGGCTTCGTTATCTTCACTTCTTGTCCGTCCACCACTATTTTGCCCTTATCATAGGAGTGAATGCCGAAGATCGCTTGACATAGCTCGCTACGTCCCGCTCCAACTAAGCCCGTTAAGCCGAGAATTTCACCTTTATGGAGCGTTAGTGAGACATCTGCAAAGTGTCCGACCTTACTAAGCCCTTCGATACGCAGCACCTCTTCGCCAATCGTCGTTTCGATTTTCGGAAATTGCTGCGTTACCTCACGTCCAACCATTGCCACAATCAAGTCATCGTTGCTAATATCGTGAACGCCCCATGTACCGATATAGCAGCCATCACGGAACACCGTAACCTTACTAGCTAAGCGATACATATCCTCAAAGCGATGCGAGATAAAAATAATGGACGCGCCCTTATCTCTTAGCTGCTCAGCGATCCGATATAGCTGCTCGCTCTCACGTACCGTTAACGCTGCTGTCGGCTCATCCATAATAATAATCTTGGCATTCGTTGACAGTGCTTTAGCAATTTCTACGATTTGCTGCTGGGCAACGCTTAATGAGCCCATTAGCGTCTTCGCATCAAAGTCTGCTCCTAGCTCATCCAGCAAGCGCTGCGCTTCCGCGTACATTTTCTTCCATTGAATTTTACGTGTCCATGAATGCAGAGCCTCATGACCCATAAATATATTTTCTGTAACGCTCAAGTCAGGATAGCAGGTAACATGCTGATAGATTGCAGCGATACCTAAACTCGAGGCTTCCTTAGGATTACGAAAATTCACCTTGCTTCCATTGACGATAATTTCGCCTTCATCTGGTGTATAGACGCCTGTAATCATTTTGATAAACGTCGATTTGCCAGCTCCGTTCTCTCCCATTAACGCATGAATTTCACCAGGTCTTAGCTTGAAGTGGACGTTATCCAGAGCTTTTACACCTGGAAATGTTTTTGTAATCCCTTTTAATTCAAGTACAAATTCGTTCATGCTGCCCCATCCCTTCTTAAGCTCTCTATGCTTCTATCTTACCGACCGACCAAGCCTTGCCACAGTAGACAGCATTCTGTTAAGGGGGAGATTATTCGCTTCTTATACATCGCTTATGCTCGTCGTATCCCACCTCTTAGGCATCGCACGACAAAAAAGCTAGGTAGCTCGACGCTGATTGCTGCCCGTTGCTTTATAGGTTAATCATTAACCTACTTAACGACAGCTTTTCGTCTTTACTACCTAGCTTTATAAAGTGGATTCTCTATTAATTTGTATCCTTATTATGATTGCAAACCGTTGACCTTCTATTACAATGAATCCCGATATTGAGAAGGGGTTACACCTGCCCACTGCTTAAACAGCTTGCTAAAGTATTTGACATCCTTGTAGCCGATCTCTTCACATATATCCTGTAGCTTACTATTGCGATTGGCTAACAGCAACTTCGCCTGCTCCATCCGTAATCTCGTAATATAATCTAGCACTGTCTCGCCTGTTTGCGTCTTAAAATATTTGCAAAAATAAGTAGGATTCATATGAATCCGGTCAGCGATACTTTTCACCGTTAGCTCACTGTTCAAATGCTGGCTAATCCATGCCTTTGCCCCCATAATCGGACCCTCGTTCTGTAGCCTTCTTTCCTTACGTATGCTCTCGACAATAATGGCTATCCACGTTCGCATTTCAAATTTCATCCCTGCAACATTAGAAGCGCGCTTAAGTGCTTGAAGTGCCTGCTCTAGCGTAAACAGGTTATCCTCAGAAATTTCCATCCATACCGTATGAATATGGAGACAGACATATTGCGCCAGCCACTGCAGCTGCTTAGGATGTGGGGACCTTTCGATAAAGGTAAAGCTTTCACGTAAATGCACAAGTGCACCTTCAAGATCCGCTTGCAGCAAACACGCCTTCAGACGTTGAACAGCTTGCAGAAACGCAGCGTCCATCTTCTCTGCTTCCGTATCATACTGCAGCTCCCGAGAAACCATATTAGGACAGAAGATGCGATTACCGCCATAAATAAAACGATAATTCATTAGACTTAATGCCTGCTGCATCGAATTACGAAGTAAATATAAGTCCTCAATTGGATCCGTTAACGCAATAGACACGGTAAATGGAGTATGACGCCTAATTGCGCCACAAAGCTCCTCTGCAATTCTCGATGCTTGCTCGGAAATGCCCTCTGGCTGAAGCTGCTGCTCGCTATATAGCAGCACCCAAAAGCCATTGTCGCCTCGCCATAGCCAATTGTCCTTGCAGACAGCCTGCACAATTTCCTCAGTTATATTTTCCATTGCATAGGTGTAAGCCTTCCAATCCTTATCGGTGTAGGCTCTCGCTTTCACTGGCAGCATATCTAAACTAACATTGAGCAACATATAGATTCCGCTCGGAAATGCCTCTACCCAGTAGCCAAGTCTCGATAGATCAATGCTGGATGCAGTCACTTCGATGAGCGCCTGTGTTTGCTTGTTGCGCTTCATCTGTTCGGCCTGCTTCTCCATCTCATGGATCTTAAACAGCTGCTGCCGCTGCTGGAGAATTGTCTCAGAAATTTCCAATAGCCTTTCGCGAAATTGTGCTCGATCAATCGGCTTTAAGATGTAATCCACTGCACCTTCACGAAGCGCTGTACGCAAATATTCAAAGTCATCATATCCACTAATAAACAATGGGGAGAAGCTGTAGCTCTTTTTCGCTTCCTGTACGAATTGCATTCCGTCCATCTCTGGCATCTTCACATCAGAAATAACGAGATCAACCTCGCCCTTCGTACTGTGCATATAGTCCAGCGCCTCTTTCCCGTCAGCGCAAGTAGCTACAATTTCAAATTGCGCCCCGCATTGCAGCACCATACGCTCAATGCTTCGGCGAATTCTAGCTTCGTCATCCACGATCATCGTCTTGATGGTTTGCAACGTATTTTGCCCCCCGCTCCTCGATTAGTAGCCTCGAATCCTCATCTCCTGCCGCAACTAGCGGAATTCGAATAATGATTTCTGTGCCTTTCCCTTCTGTACTATCTAGCTGCAGTCCATAATCTTCTCCAAATAATATTCCTATGCGTGAATGTACGTTTTTTAAACCTACACCTTTATCGCCTTGTACCATTTGCCCGCCCTTAAGCAAGGCTCTAAGCTGATTTAACCGTTCCGATTCGATCCCAGGACCATCATCTCTTATGCGGAATACAATATCGTCGGTACCGCTGCCCGCGCCAAATTCTTTACTGACATTAATGTAAATATGAACGCCTTTACGGTACTCCAGTCCGTATTTGATCGCATTTTCCACAATAGGCTGCAAAATAAACTTCGGACAGTACCACTGCTCCATCACAATCGTAGATTGAATCGTGAAGCGTACACGCTCCTCGAACCGGAAGGTTTGAATCGTTAAGTAATCCCGCACATGCTGAACCTCCTCAAAAATTCGCACAAGCTTAGATTCATTGTTTAAGGAAAAGCGCAGCATTCTACCGAGCAGCGTTACCATCTCAACAACCGTTTCCGATTCACCTTCCTCCACCGCAGCACCAATACTCTCTAAAGTGTTGTACATAAAATGAGGATTAATTTGCGCCTGCAGGGCATATAGCTCAGCTTCACGCTGCTTAATTTCAATAAAATAGTTTTTTTCGATCAAGTCCCTAATGCGCGAAACCATGGAGTTAAAGCTGCGCGCCAGCAAGCCGATCTCATCTCGTGTTTTAATTTGCAGATCGACATTAAAGTTACCACGCTCCACATGCCTCATGAGCGTGCTTAATCGTTTAATCGGTCGCGATACATTGAGTGCCACGACAATCGAAAGTATTGAGCTTATAGCTACAAAAATAAGAAAGATAAAGATCGTAACGTTTTTTACCAAATCTGTTCGTTCGGTCAACGCCTTAACAGGGATGCTATGTGCAAGCAGCCAGTTGAACTCCGACATCTCATGCACACTAATAATATTCGATTGCTCGGCAGAATCCGCTTGAAAGCTTCCGTTGTAAATAGGATAGCGCTCAATCTCTTCTTCAATCTGCCCAATCATGCTCTCATTGTTATGATAAATAATTCGCCCGCTCTCGTTCATTAACCATACATTTGCACTAAATTTGTTCTCGATTTCCGCTAAAATATCATGCATAAAGCTAAGCTTCACTGCGATAAACATCGTCCCCAAATTCCGTCGGTTATCAAAGTCGGGAATTGGCTTCATAATCATTAGAAATGGAGGCTCGCCGTCAAATTGGATATTAAGCTCTCCTGGAAGAATCATAACTGCGTTGCGATAACGCTCGAAAAATTGTCCGTTCTCCGCAGATAGGCTGCGAATGGCTTCAAGGTCTGTATTGCTGATGCCGTATCGTGTACTATGAAACAGCTCACCATTCGCTGTCACAAAAACACCGATAATATCACTTTGGTTACTATTAATATACGTTCGTGACAAATAGCCATTTACGAGATAACGATCCTGCTGCTGCTCGGAACGATTTCGACTAGCAGAATTGTCCTTGCGAAGAATTTTTACAATATCATTGGAGCTGTATACAAGCTCAGTCATATTTAGAATCTCTTCAAGCTGCTTCTCTATATTGCGGCTTGCTAACGATAAGTAGCCTGGCAGGTACTCAGCAAACTGACCCTTCAAAGACTTCGTATATTGATGATAAGAGAGATAGCCTAGTAACGACATAGGAATAACCGTTAATAATAAGTAAGCGATAATTAGCTTGGAGCCTAAACGCACAGTAGTCGGACGACGAAACATAGATTTAAAATTCATATTGATCTACATTATCTCTATCAAAGTCTAGAGGCTCTCCCATAATTACAACATCCCCTTTTACACGAATCGTTCCGACATTATCTATCTCTTGTCCATCATGAGGCAAATTGCCATCCAGCAAATTTTTCGCCAGCATTACCGTGAGATAACCTAACCGCTTAGGACTCCATAGCGTTGCCACCTGTGCACTGCCATTTTTCAAATATTCTCTCATCTGATTGGGCGAGGAAAGCCCTACTACCTTGACAATTCCACTGAGTTCGGACTCCTCTACAGCTTGTGCCGCTGCAGGTGGTCCAACCGAGGAATTGCCGATAATGCCGACTAGATCAGGATAGTCGCTTAATAGCTGCTTCGCTAATTGATAGGCTTTTTCTTCACTATCATCGGTAGCAACAACTTTAACGAGCTCCATGCGAGGATAATATTGCTTATGCTGCGTTAAAATCCAGTTTAGCCATTCGTTTAAATTTGCTGCATGTAAAGAGCCAGTCATAATCGCAAATTGACCACGTTCCTCCGTATTCCAAGCCAGTGTATCCATCAAATGCCTACCTAGCGTCTCTGGGTCCACCATATTCACAAAAAATTGTCTACCGCTCGCTTCGGTGTCAGCATCCCATGTAATGACCTTAATCCCTTGCTCATCTGCTTCCTGCAGGACAGGTAGCAGCAATGCGGGATCATTGGCCGATACCGCAATGACATCAACAGCTTGTTCAATAAAGCCTTTTATAATCGTAGCTTGCTCATTGGCATCAGCAATGGATGGGCCTCGGAAGATGATGTTAACCCCTAGCTCCTTGCCCGCTTCATTGGCTCCATCCTCAACAGCGCTAAAATAATCAATTCCTTCTAGCTTTGGTACAATTGCAATCGTATAATCATTATCCTGCTGTTCTTCTGTATGGATTTCATCTGGGCTTGGTGTGTAAAGTACGGAATATTGAGTCGTTGTACGATCCCCACCGCAAGCGTTTACAAATAACAATAAAAATAGCAGTGGCAGCAGTTTAATCCTCATAACCCTCCCCCTTGATGAATGAATATTTACAATAATTAGTATACAGCAAATCGTAAATCTAGCATATTGCTTAGAAATAGCAGCTATTTATTAAACGTTGCATCATTTTTTTCTTTGATCATAGCAGTTTCCTTTTTACCATTACAGGGGACAATCTTCACTAACAGGGGGTTGTATTCTCACTTTAAATTCGTAAAACAAAAAAATGCAGCCATCAGGGGGCAATCCTGATAGCTGCATTTAACTGGTTCTATAGCATTCACTATTATTCTGTATGATTAAAAAGCTTAGCACTTACCATCTGCTGAGTATAAACTGTATTGGCAGAACTGCTTTTGTACACCTTCCCGAAGTCTGGAGCATCGTTGGATAGCTTCCATTTCTTATGCTTTTTCTCCTTCGGATCTTCTAGTACAGCCTCTGGCTTATCCCTGTAGTCATCGGTTGCCGTGTACTCCGTAATCACATCCTGCAAATGTCTTGAACGGATCTCTACATCCTCTGCGCTTGCGCTATTATTGATTTGCTGAGAGGCATGGAGTGCAACAAGATTCACGCCCATTTTCGTCGGTGAACCCTTCATTGCTTGCTCGTAAGTTGCACGTTCCACATGCACCTGCTCTATTTTAGCGACAAGGCCAGGAGCGTGGATACGCAAATAATTTATCTCACTTAAGCTAAGCTTTTTTCCACTCTTAAACTTCTCATATAGCGCTTGCACCCTCGGATTATTTTCCCCAGTGCTGTTAGCTGCTTCTTGCATTTTGGCAATATGCTGTTGCACCTGATCCCTCGCTGATGACTTTGAATTTCCGCTTACCTGTGAGGTGCCATTCTCCTTCTTCATCAGGTTAACGAAAACTGGATATGGAGTTGAATTTATTTTCATAATCATTCTCCTCACGGCTTATTATTACTTCCGACCTATGAGCTCTACCTTCATATTCTCTTTATCGGAGTAAAATAATGTTAAATGAATAGAACGATTATGTAATATGCAAGTTTTTTCCTATATTAATATGATCCGCGAATATGCTGATGCACTTGCTCATTGTAAAATTGCTTAATTTCTTCAAGCTCCTCCTCAGTGAACGAAGGAACATCTACGGCAGCCAAATTATTTAAGACTTGCGCTTCATTTTTGAAGCCAGGGATAACTGTGGTCACTGCGGGATGATCCAGTATCCAGCGCAATGCCGCTTGAGTCATCGTGCGCTTATCGTTTTCTATCCAGCGCAATTGCTCCGCAAGCTCTACGCCTTTCGCAAATGGCAAGCCAGCAAAGGTTTCACCCACATTGAAAGAATCACCATTCGCATTGTACGTACGATGGTCATCTGCTTCAAAGGTTGTATTCGCTGTAAATTTGCCAGTTAAAATACCGCTAGCTAGCGGTACACGAGCCAAAATCCCTACCTGCTTTTGAGCGGCAACAGGAAGCAGCTCATTGGATACCTTCTGTCTAAACATATTGAAAATAACCTGTAGCGCGCTTACGCCAGGCTGCTCCATACAGAATAAGCCTTCCTCAACGCTTTCTACACTAACACCGTAATAACGGATTTTCCCCTCTGCCTTTAGCTTATCCAGCACCTCGAATACTTCGCCTTGCTTTAGAATAGAGAAAGCAGGGCAATGAATTTGATACAAATCAATACTGTCGCGCTGCAAGCGTCTCAAGCTATCTTCACAATATTGGCGTACCTGCGCTTCACTGTACGTTTTAGGATCGTGAATATCTCCCTTACGACAAAATTTTGTAGCGATATGTATGTCATGCTCCTTGCCTTTTGTCGCCTTCGCTAATAGCTCCTCGCTATGTCCACTTCCGTAAACATCTGCTGTATCAAAAAAGTTAACACCATGATCGATGGCTACCTGTAGCGCCTGTAACGATACTTGGTCATTAACCGTTCCCCAATCGCCCCCGATCGCCCATGTTCCAAAGCTTAACTCACTAATTTTCAAATCGGTTTTCCCAAGCGGTCTATACTTCATAAATGTACCTCCTCGATTGATTTAATAATAGTTTATCATATGTGTGCGAATTTCATTTACCTTTATATACGATTACTCCATTATCCGATATAATAATTTTACATAAATAAGAAAGGTTGGATGCCTGTGCACCTTATTAAGAAATATGGATTGCCGCTGCTCATTTTACTTTTCGCACTGTTTTATATTTGGAACCCTTCGTTTGTCCCTTCTTCATTGAGAATGTTGTTTAAGCTAATCCCTATGTGGCTTATTATTGCCTATTCCTTCACCTTATTGCCCACCCCAAGAAAACGAGAGCATTGGCTGCTGATTATCGGACTATTCTTCTGTATGCTCGGAGATTACTTATTACAATGGTTTGTGATCGGCTTAAGTGCCTTCTTAATCGGACATTTATTTTACATTAGCAGCTTTGTGCACAGCTTCACCTTTACCAAGCCACGCTTTATAAGTATTATCATTTTCCTTGTTTATGGTGGATTTATGGGGATTAAGCTTACCGAGGCTTTGCAGGGTAATAACGAAAGCGCTCTCATCATTCCTGTTATTTTCTATATTATCGTAATTATTTCTATGTCGTGGACTGCAATTATGACGGGGAATATGCTCGCTATTGTCGGTAGCATCTTATTTTTAATTTCCGACTCCATTCTTGCTTGGAACAAATTCGTAGCAGATATTGAGTACTCCAGCATTCTTATTATGTCGACCTACTATGCGGCACAATTTTGTTTGGCGAGAAGCTTAGGCTGGAAGAGCGTGGTTAAAAGGAATACTAGTGTTGGCGCTCACCCTACTGAATCGAGTAAAGTGTAGCAGGTTTCCATTAAAACGATATAAGCTAACAACGAGCGTAATTGTTTTTTTCGATGAAAGAGGCAATTACGCTCGTTGTATGATTGAGATTAGTTAGAGATTTTTTTATTCAGATACAGCGAATATAGGACAAGGATACTGCATTGAAAGACAAGAATAATCATTGTAGTCGTATTCAATTCATTACCTGTAACAAATGAGATAAAATCATGAGCGAAATGCCAAATCATCGCGGGGAGTATAGACTGGGAGATTATCGTAATTTGAGCTGCAACAAACCCAAATATGAACGAGAATATAACCTGTAGAATTGCGTACTTAATATCTACGCCTCCTGCAAGATTTGTTAAATGAAGAATTGAAAATAATATGGAAGAAACAACAATCGCATATTTGATACCTTTGGACTTTAATATATTTAATATTATTCCTCTAAAAAACAGCTCTTCGCTAATCCCTACAAAAACAGTAAACAGTAGTAACATGAAATAATACAACAGCTGTTCTCCCACATTAATTCCTGAAATAAAAACAATTAATTCAGCTATTATAATCGGGATAAACCACAACAACTGCCTCTTATTGACTGCTTGATCACGTATTACATCCTTCTTTTTATTTAGTTTTCTATAAATGAATAAGCCAACCAGAGCTGCAATGGCAAAAAAGACAGCTTGAATTCCATAACCAATCGTATCATCAGTAATGCCTCTCACTTGAATAATTACTGACGCAACTACAGGAAATACTACCATTAAAACGGCAAAAGCAAAGCTCTTTAATAGGCTCTTAATCATTATTATTCTCCTTTGATTTCAAATTTGAGATAAAGCCATTAAATCCTTGAAACAATATTTCCCTAATTTCCTGTTCGTGATAATTAACCTGCTTGGTATAAATCATAGTTGCGATTCCGTGCGTTAATAACCAAATATTACGTAAAAGTATTCGACATCCTTCAGCTGATAGACCGACCTGTGCTGACATTTGGCTTACTACAGCATCGCTTTCTAGATTGATAAAAAAGTCTAATAGGCTTTCTTTCTTATAATAGGTATCCATAAATAATGCGAAAAACAAATTTGGATGCTCTTTAGCAAAGCTAATATAGCCTAAACCTAAGCCTAGAAACGGAGTATCAATTGAACTTAGAATCTGTGCCACAAATTGCTCATAGTACTGCTCAATCGAAGCATAAACATCCCGCATCAATTCCTCGCTAGTACGATAATGACTAAAAATAGGCTGTGTGGAGCACCCAATATATTTCGCAAGATTTCTAATGCTGATCTGGTTAACTCCATATTCATTTATGTAATCTCTGCTTTTTGTAATAATTAGCTCCTTATCATATTTCACTTTCGGGCCTCTCATCATTGCCTCCTAAATTAAATAACGACTGTTATATATTTATAAACACATCATACTGCATAAAAATGGAATTGTAAAGTGCAATTTCTAATTTATTTCATTTTCCCTTCAACAAAAAAAGCCTAAAGAACACCCGTATAATGACAGGCTCTTCAAGCTTTTTAATGATTATATTTTATGCAGTAAGAAGAAAATCACTTTGTTGCCAACAACTACGGCCTCGGTTCTACGACATATGTATCCACATCATCAACAAGCCACTTTCCATTGACAAATTTAAAACTAATGCTTCGATACAACTGTCCGAAGAGAAACCCATCATTAATAAATGCATATTGAACGTAGCCAGCGTAATACATACTTTCATTTGAATAAAATAAGGTGGGCTCTCTAAACTCATCTCCATAATTTTGGTCATAAACAGTCAGCCCATTATTTCTAATAATCCTGCCAATAAATGGTTCAGTAAAATAGCCGGATAGCTGCTCTCTTTTTTGTGCATAGTCGGTAATGTTAGCTGCCACCTTCACTTTCGCATATAATTCCTTAAGACGCTGTTCAGTTGGACGAGTTGGTAGCTTGAGTGTAGGATCAGCTTTGCCATGAACATGCACGGTTTGACCCTTATAAGCGACAGTGGCCTGCTTTGTCTGATTATCCCAGGACACTTTTGCCCCAATAATTGGACCTATAAATGAAAACGGTAAATAGTTCGTATTGTCAATCATCGTCATTGGTACATCAAGCGTAAGCCCAACGATAATTCCATCGATGCCAACCTCAGTGCCATCTAACCGCACACTAAACACTTTATCATCTAGTGTAATAAACACCATCTTTTCTTTACTATCCCAGCTTACCTTGGCACCCAAGCTCTCATAAAATGACCGAACTGGGACTAACACTCGACCATTTACTAATTTCCCTTCAATCTCTTTAACGCTATCACTTTTACTGGCCGCTGATACACTATTCATCGACACCAAGCTTGCCTGTGTAAGTAACATCGCAGACGCAAGTAAAGTTAGTATTATCTTTTTCATTGTCTTCCTCCAGCTACTTTAGTTAGTCATTTGTTATTGCATTGTTATACGTCACTTTATCACATATTCCACCCACTGGAGGCTACCGTCAGCTTGTTCTACCTGTTCAAAGCTAGAGTATCGTCCTAATTCAGTATCATACTTTAATACAGGTATCGTTTTGCTGACACGGGTATCCCCGTCAACATAGAAGTGGCTCTTCTTGTCCCAATAAACTTTATGATCATTTGCTTTACCACTAATTTCAGATGTTGGTATATGCCCTGCAATAATATCCTTGATAAACCTTCCTGTTGTGTGAGGGTATTTACTACAGAAGTAATAGTCTTCTGATCCCCATTTCCAATACTCCCCTGCTTCTTCATCGACTCCCGCATGAACATAAATCTGCGTATTCGTCTCATAATAATATGGTAGGCCTTTAAGCCAATTGGTAAGAGCAATATCATCTACTAAATCGGAATTGGATTGCATATCCTCCAAGAGCATATACTCATGATTTCCTGCTATAGCAATGATTTTATCTCCATGCTTCTCTTGCAGCTCTTTGATGAAGTACAGGATGGCTAAATCTTGCGAATGAATGTCGATATAGTCTCCTAGTAGAATCAATTGATTATTTCCACTCAAATCAACTAGTTCAAGAGTTTCCTTGAAAAGCTCAAGATGCTCATGTATATCTCCCATCGCGTAGATGTATGGCATATCGCTACCTCCTAAAATTCTCCTCTTGCTCGTAATGAGTTAGACATAAGTAAGCTTGAAAAGTTTCTGAGGTGAGGCAAACTTTTATAGTCCCTATATATTGTCAAAGGTTTGACTTATTTAAAGGTTATTTCATTACATTTGTCACTCTAAATAAACTATTTCAAATAATATAATAAGAATAACTAATCAATTTAAACTATGGAGGAATTCCCAGTAAGACGTATTCACTCCTGAAATGAGGCGTTGCTAATGAAATATTCTTTGATTGTTGATTCTTGTTGTGATGCAACGGGTGAAATATTGCCGGATATGAATCTTGTAAAGGTTCCTCTTAATTTAATGCTAGGAGAACGAGAAATCGTAGATGACGAGGGATTAAATCTTTCTGATTTTATGGAGGATATGAAAAATTGTAACGAAAAGGTCGGCTCCTCAGCCCCTGCCCCGTATCTTTACAGTCAGGCCTATGAGCAAGCGGAAAGCTCATTTGTCGTTACATTATCTAGTCGACTATCCAGCTCGTATTCGAGTGCGATATTAGGGCAGCAAATGTTAGACAATGAAAATCATGAGGTCTATGTGTTTGATTCGAAAAGCGCTTCTGCGGGTGAAGCTTTATTAGCATTGAAAATAAGAGAGTTTATTGTTGCAGGTATGAGTAGAGACGAAATTATCGAAAAAGGCGAAGCCTTTATAAAACGTATGAAGACGTATTTTGTACTTGATAATATCGATAATCTGATGAAAAACGGAAGATTAAGTAAAATAAAAGGCAGACTCATTAATATGCTGAATATTAAGCCTTTGCTTGGTTCTGACGGAGACGGGCAAATCGTGAGCTATGCTAACTGTAAGGGCACTGCGAAAATCATTAAAAAAATGGTCGAAACGATCGAGCTTAGTGGTATTGAAACCTCTGGAGAAACATTGGTTATTTCACATTGTAATAACATAGAACTAGCTACTCGCCTGAAAATGGCTATAGAGGAAAGCTATCAATTTAAACAAATTTACGTAATTGCAACAGGCGGCTTAAGCTCACTGTATGCTAATGATAAAGGGATTGTAATGGCGTTTTAGTCAAATAGTGCAGGGAATAACAACAGTAAAAGCCTGAGGAAAACCTGAATCAATTCAGATTTCTTCAGGCTTTTTATGTTATAACAGCTTATTCCCACTCAATCGTAGCAGGCGGCTTAGAGGTAATATCATACACAACGCGGTTTACGTTATCTACCTCGTTAACGATACGAACAGAGATCTTCTCTAGCACGTCCCAAGGGATGCGGTTTCTCGGCGTTTTCACCTTAGAAACATCGTCTGTTCATGCCTAATCTAATTGAGTTCATTTACTACAATTTTAGTCGATTACTTGTCTATTATTGTGCTATTTCATGTATCAATAGTAGCAGGTGAAAAAGACGTTTACAAGAGATAAATACAAATAAATAAGCTAGTCTACCAGAGTGAATTTCCTGATAAACTAGCCGACTTTTTTTTGTTACTACTACAGCTCAATTGTCAAGAATATTACTGAAACAGATTCTGTATGAATTGTTAAACCCTTGATATATCTATGTTTTTCACTCAATTATTAGGCAACTACTACTTCCCGATAATGTTCAATACTTTCTATAATAATGTAGTGGTAGTGGGGTGTGAAGTAGTATAATATTTCTCACGCACTTCTTCTATTGAGTATGCAGGACGCCTTCTATGTATCATAGCGTGGCAATTCGGACAGACTGGTCGCAAGTCATTTACTCCATCTATATTATACTCCTCACCGATAGTAGCAATCTCTATTAAGTGATGTACATGAATAAAACTTCTTCCTATATCCCCGTATTTTTCTTCAAAGCTCATTTCACATACTCTACATGAATAACCCCAATATTCAAGACAAGCTTCTCTTGCTTTTGTATTTCGCTCATATTTCGTTACAAGTGCATCTTTTCTTGTTCCTTCAATGAAAGAGATTCTATGATTAGATTGTAATTCTCTTGGTAATGAGGTTAGATCATCTGTTAATCCCCAAACAATATGAAATGGTTTTTCTTCCTTATCGCCAATGTCTCTAACATAGCCTAAACCATTAAAATTGAACAATGGATTAGAACTGTTTGCTCTTGTGAAAATATATATCTCATACTCACCGCTCAACATTCGTTGAATGGTATTCGAAGTATACTTGTGAGTATTCTTACTATGCCAATACAAGCAATTATCTTGTAGAATATTTCCATAATTATGCCCAGTTCTACCTGCCGATTGAAGATTTGCAAATATGAAGTAACAACAATCATGACTTGTATAACCAGTTCCCCAATTTCCCCCTACATCATCAGGATCGATTGAGCCTATTTTTCTCTTTACATCTTTTCTACTATAATTTTCTCCAATGATAAAATCATATCTCACTTTAATGATCTCCCTAATCAGATTTCTTATCCAAACAAAAGAGCCATACAATATTGCAGGCTCTGCGTAAAAGTTATATCTAGATAATATTGTTAAGAATAAAACTAATTATTGGTCGTACCATTTTTTCTGCTAAAAACACTGGAACAGCATTGCCAATTTGCTTATATTGCTCATTTAGTTTATGGTTCTTACTCACGTCTAACTTACTACCATCAGAGAATTTAAACCAATCAGGAAATGTCTGAATCCTAGCCGCTTCACGTACAGATAAACGTCTGTTAAAGTTGCCCTGAAACTCAAATAAATCTTTATCGACTTTGATCATCGGTTGTCCATGAGGGTGCATTGGAGCTTGTCTACCACTTGCTTGAATTGTAAAGCTTTGTTCATTCCAATTCTTTTTCCTATTTCTGCTCATGTACATACTTGAATAGTCACTTTCAAATACATCTTCCGCTTCTAATGGCAGATCACCAATTGTATCTTTAAGTGTCACATAAGGCAATTTCCCCTTACCATGTGTAGCTTCTGGAACTTGATATTGATATCCATATTTTGTATGAATATCATTACGTACACCAATTATAAAAACTCGTTCACGAAGTTGTGGAACACCATAATCACGTGCATTTACCAAATGAGCAGTAACAAAATATCCTGCGGCTTGAAAATCTTCTATCATCTGACTAAGTGATTTTCCTTTTGCCATTGTTAATAGACCCTTAACATTTTCAGCTACAAAAAACTCTGGTTTACTTTGCATTAGTGCACGTATGTAATGTACATACAAGAAATTTCTTGGATCATCTAATAATCTAGGACCTGAACTGCTAAAACCTGGACATGGAAATCCACCTAACATTAAATTACACTTTGGAAACTCAGAAATTTTGCGTATGTCTTTCGTAATTTTTGTTACGGTTTTTGGAAAGTTGTTAACATAAGTTTGGTTTGCGGATGTAAACATGTCATTGGAATATAGAAAATTGCATTTAACCTTTTCACGTAATTTGTAATAGTCTTCCTTATTAAGGAAAGCATTATATGCCATTTCTTCTCCAAACTGATTAACCATACATGCCAATTCAACACCTAGATCCAAACCACCTGCTCCTGAAAATAGGGAAACAATATTAATTTTATCGTTATCATAATGAAGATTCTTTAATTTTTCTTTTTCTTCGACTTTATCTTCTTCGGTTATTAAAGTTTGTAATATTTCATTTTCTTCTCTAATCTTAGCCAGTAGAATACTTTCTACTTGTTCAGGTGTGAACGTAAGCGAAGATACAAAAGTTTTCTTTTCACCTTCGTTAGTTGTCACGAGATATCACTCCTTTTCAATAGAAAGCATTTTACCATATTAATTAGTATTTGGCCAGCCTTAATTTATATGAGAAAATATAGAAAAAGGAGGAGTTATATGACAACTAGACCTACGACGAATGTTCTAGTGGCACTTAGAAACATACTCGATCGAAATTCATGTATACTTACACCGATCTTCCGTTCTAATGGACAGCCAAATGCAGCAGGAGATAGTCTAGAATACTTTATAAAAGATATGTTCTGTACGGGAGCCAGTCAATATCAATATGAACATGAAAAGTTAAAGGTGTATAATCAATATTTGAGTTGGACAGGAAATTCTACTAACTTTCCTGATTTCATAATTATTGGCGGTGCAGGAGTTGAACCAAAGAAACTCAATAATCAAAGTTATTCTACTTTAGCCTTAAACAGCTCATATCCAAAAGACTATATTTATCCTGACAGTCAAAATCTACCCAAAAATATCAATGAAGCTCCGTGGACAAAAAAGAATGTAATTTACGTTGCAGGTAATTTGAACACCGATACGAATAAATTAATTTCATTATGGTTTGTGTATGGGAATACAATGGTAGCTGATAAAGAAGTATACCTAAAGCTAATCGAAGATATTAGAGTAGCCATAAAAAGTACAAATGCTACCTTAATGAAATCACAAGAACTGGCACGTGCAAAAGGAATTGATCCTCTAAAAGCATCCAATTTAAGAGTACGTGGAATGTATGAATTAGAACACCCGCATAAAGTTTTTGGAAATTATACAACAAGAGATGATATACCAAAGGATGCTTCAAAGATATATATTATTATGCTAAAAAGCGATTACGAAAATTTGGAAGATAAACCTGATTTTTCTCTACAGATAAATAGTGGGCAATTAAAAATAACAGAAATAAACATTCCCGATCCAAATGACCCGAAGAAAACACTTGTTGCTCTATTGTACGAAGGTTACACTTTATAAGGATAGATATCACTTCAACCTATAACGGAGAGCATTACTATAGCTCTCCTCTATTTTTCAATTCAAAATCTATTGTTATCGTTTGTTTTGGATTCATATAGCCTACAAAAGAGATCCTCCCGTTAGTTTATTAACCCCTTCCCCACTGATCCAGATTGTCACAAAGGAGCTGAGAAGTCATTCTGACATGTCTCCATTGCTCCCTACAGTCTATCATACGTTAGTAATAGAAGTATTCCACTCTCCATTTGATGTTCATCAGTTTGAAAGCCTTATGAAACATTCGAATATGCAGTATCAGTAGAATGAAATATTCTTAATACTATTTTCGATTGATTCCTCAGTCATACCAATGTATCTTAGCGTAATTTTTTGTGATGAATGATTGAATATTTCCATTAATGTTGCAACGTCTTTAGTTGCTTGATAGTAAGTGTAACCAAACGTCTTACGCATTGTATGAGTGCCTACTTTTTTAATACCTACCATATCACCCGCATGAGTAATGATTCTGTATGCTTGTGTAGTTGTGATATGTCCAACACCCTTACGACTTGGAAACAAGTATACTGTGCCTGTAGAAAGTGTTTTGATGTAGTCTGCAATGTCTGCCATAAGATTGTTTAAATATACTGTGCGTTCCTTCTTTGTTTTACCTTCACGAATTTTAAAAGAAGTATTGCCTTTTACTTGTTCAACCTTCAAAGCAACTAAGTCACCGCATCTTAGTCCTGTTGAGATACCCATCTTAAAAAATAATTGATCACGCAATCCATTCTGCGATCTTCCTAGTTGGTCTAGCATTTTTCTTATCTCATCTTTAGTTTTCAATGGTTCAACCTCAACCAACATTCCCTTTTTGGAATTATTATTAGCCATGTTTATCAACACCTCATTACGTATCGTTTCAATAATATATCAACAATATCATACATTCAAATATTGTACAATTCAAAAATGGCTCTACATCAATATTTCTTTAGTATTCTTTTAGATAAAAGCATACATTCGTATTATGCTTTTCTTTCCTCCTTAACTTATGTCTAACTCTCATCATCCAAGATAACCGTTCTTGTTTAGATAGTTCCTCAAAAAAACAAACTGCTATGTTGACTAGCAGTCTGCATTATACTACACCAATATTGGTTAAATTACATACAGGGGGATGGTTTACAGTAGACGCACAGTTTATTAATCCTGCTATCGCTGGTACACTACCGTCCGATAACTCTTATATAATATTTTGCGATACGATACCTAGAAATCCATGAATAAGAAAATCTTACTTTTAACAGTAATTATCTAATAGGTCCGTCATTACCTTTATTAAGTCCGTTTCCAAATCGGTATAAATTATATATTGTATAACTCTATTAATATAGAGAACTCTCTATGCTGAGAGTTTTTCTATTTTGATTTACATATCACGAAATGGAGATGGTTCTAATGAATGACAATGATTTGCACCGTACACTACTGGAATTTCAGAAAAGGTACAGTTATTCCTAAACTTCAAAGCCACTGCTTGCGGTGTTTCACAAGAGCATTAGATAAAAAGGCTACACAATTAATCTTATACAATCTCTATTGATTTAACGAGGTCAATCAGTAATTTTGGTAACTGAATAGTATTTTCCTAGTCTTTAGAATCCCAATCACATCATGTGGTTGGGATTTTCACTTTTAAAAGGAGATGATTATGAATGAAATTATTACTAGATACTCATACATTCACCCAAAAGCCACAGAGAGCAGAGATCTCTAAGATAAACGATAGAATAGTTCACTGCGAAACTGATATTACATTGGAACATCTGGCAATCGAAATCACAAACGGCAAAACATTTGTTTCAGCAACATTAAAGCAAATTAGTAACATTCGCAAAAGACAAAAAGCCTATTGGCAGAGCCAAGAAATCATTGCATTAGATATCGATGAAGGTCTATTGCTTGAAGAAGCAATAGAGAATCCCTTTATCAAGGAAAACGCAGCATTCCTATATACAACATTTTCACATACCCCAATCCATCATAAATTCAGAATCGTATTCGCACTTGATAAGCCATTAATCGATTACGGACAATTTGAGCGTATCTGGTCACACCTGTTCGAAATGCTTCCCCAAGCTGATTCTGCATGCAAAGATGGAGTAAGGCTTTTCTTTGGTGGAAAGAAAATTCATGTCATTAACATGAATAACAGACTTAATACCCAGAACATTATCCAATCAAAAAGAGGTTTTGAAGCGGACATAGGGTTATTATCTAATATGTCTGCTCAAAAACCCCTATCGGTTAAACCTTCAAATCAATCAAGAAAGAATTCTGAAACAATAATCAGTCAATGTTCTAACAATGTCAGAGATATAGTTGAACAGAATATCGAATCCCTTTACACTAAACTACAACCCAAAAATGTAAAACTTTTTAATATGATTGAAGTTCATGACTATCTGAAAAAACAAAACTTACACAACTTCTTAGGCATCAAAGCTAATAGTAGCTTTAATGATATTTTTCACGATGAAGCCAATCCGAGCGCAAGTATTTTTCAAAGTAATCAAGGGAATGGACATTTTCTGTACAAGTGCCACAGCGAAAGTCATCCGTTTTGCGGAACGATAATACAAGTGGTAGAACGCTTATTAAAGTGTAGCATCGTTGAAGCAGAGGATTTTCTTATGAAAGTCTACAAGATCGAACTTACTGAGACTGAACTTCAAAAACAGATGAGAAAAACTTTAGATGCTAACAAACGTTTACTCATGACCCAAGAACTTGAACAGCTTTATCCAAACTTTTACAAGGTAATCAAACCATTTCGTGAAGACCTATACATCTTATTTGATTTGGTTAAGGAATATTTGCCATCTGGTAATAATCCCGAAATAATGTTCTATCATTCAATAAGGGAGATTGCCAAACATTTATGCCTTTCAACTGAATCAGCAAATAAAAGAATGGGTTTGTTTAGCCTACTTGAATTAATACTAAAATATGACGAAGATTGTATCCCACCAGAATTATCGCAGAGGTTCACGGAATGGCAAAAGCAAAAGAGGTACAAGTATCGAAATTCTGTCTATGGAATCCCAAGTTATTCTTATGATTTGCTAAGCATTATTGAACTAAAGTGCAAAAAATATCTTGAAAATGGAATGACGTTAAAGTCGATATGTTATGAAGGAATATATAGGAATTTTGGTATAATCGAAGCCAACAGAGTCTTTCCACAAGACAAGAACAAAGAAATCAATGAATTGAACGATATAGTTTCGACTAAACTCGAAAAGACCATGCTTAGTCAGATTAACCAATCTGGTTTTACAACAGAAAGCTACGTAATTGATGAAGTTAAATTGTATTTTAGAGGACAACAACAATACAAGCATGAGCAGCTTAAACGCTGTTTAGGCGAGATCATCGAGAAGTATTGTCTGTCTAGGGTTCGTCTAGATAAATTACTAAAAGAAAAATTAGGCTTCGAAGGAAATGGATACCCCTTTGTAATTTTGTTCGAAGAGAAATTACTTCGTATTCAAGGTATCTTGACCGTATAGCTATATTAGAGATTTGGAATCCAAAAGTAGAATGTATCTACTTCTGGATTCCAAATTTCCATTCATCTTCGCTACTTTCCAATCACATTTCTAGAAGCCTTGTGAGCCGCATTGTAATAGATATTGTAACACCTCTCGTCACCAAGGTAACGAATCTCAACTATAAATAAATCAGTGAATGCGTCCATAAGTTGTTTGATTTCTTCTATTGCCCTTCTCATATATATTTTCCTACCTGTCCCTCTGTAGATAAAATTCTCAATTGCTTCAACATCTGAATAGACGACAACCTTCGAAGGTTTCCAATACTTGTATTCAACCAAAATATTAGGTAACGCCTCCAATGCGAATTTTACTGCCAGCAGTTCTGAGAATATGTTCTTCCCAACGTTTTTCCTTTCAAGTTTTTGTGACAGCAAATACACCTTCCTTTTTCCTACAAAACACACCGCAATTCCAGCACATCGTGTTTTGTTTAATACGGAGCAATCGCAAAATACAGCCATCTCATTGTTCTTTTGTTGTATTGAAAGTAAGTCTTTTCTGCGTTTCTCTGGGATACGCCCTAAACGATTATTGATGTTTGGAAGATGCTTTGCTTTGATTGCTTCAAAATCACATTCCATCAAGAACACTCCAAATTTCTATATATTTGCAAAGAAAATGAACGTATACTTCTCAATAAAATTCAAGTTCAATTTAGCTCTTTACGAAAAACATAGTTATAGGGTAAATTCTTGTGACAGGTCCTATTATCACAGATAAGCATTGAATGTAGTTTATCTCTAACTTGTTGGGAACGTCTCATAAAATCTATTGGTTTCCCATCTTTAGTCAAACAATAGGTTTGTTGCAACTTAAAGTCTTGATACCTTACCATTGATAAGCAATGAGGACATCTGTAGAAGTCATCTAATGAAGCTAGCATGGTACTGAATACATCAAATGAAAGGTTATCCTTTACATTTTCTAGTTTGATACCATGATTGAATTCAGCATCTCCCATTGACGGAGCTTCAACTTCTACAAAACCAGAAAATCTGAAATACACGTTAAATTTCATTACAAACATTCCTCTCATAATATAGTAATTACAAAAACAGCTTACCTACATTAGAAAAATGGAGTTATATTACATTTTTCTCACCTCCCTAAAGCCAAAGAAAGAACCAAGCCAATTTTTCGCAAAAAAAGAGCGAAGGGCATCATTGCCCTTCGCTTGGAATTCAATATTTTTATATAAAAACAAACATAAAATAATTATCGCTTTCAATTTATCATCTCCATGGATAATAGATTAAACTCTTCGTTAATAATATTCTATAGAACCAAACCTTTTTTGGCAATATTATATAAAATTAACATATTCAAATCGATCAGTACCTGCTCTAACTTATAAATGTCTATAACTGTTAGCATTATCCACTCCTATTGCCTGTCTTCAATCCAATCTGTTTGTGTAAATGTACCACAATATTAATTTATTGTTGCCAAATCAATATAACTATTAGTGCTCCTATCTCTATTAGTAGTGAGAGAGAAAAGGGGATATATCCCCTTTCAGATTGATGACAAACGGGGTTTAGAATCGTCGATTCTAAACCCTGTTTAGCATTTTTATATGTAGAAGAGTAAATCAAGCTACTTTTATTCACTCTGATTATGAGTATTCTGGACGT
>Ga0182739_1001149_pt1 | contig 29022 bp, 26 predicted proteins | sample eDN5th30CBELigBY_FD_128873 | JGI IMG/M metagenome (GOLD analysis project Ga0182739, IMG submission 128873) | Enriched backyard soil microbial communities from Emeryville, California, USA - eDNA 5th pass 30_C BE-Lig BY (version 2) (version 2) | ecosystem: Environmental > Terrestrial > Soil >... | reverse complement strand
GCTTTTTTCGCTGCGTCTGCTAATTGTGCAAATGCTTGTGCATCTGTTACAGCTAGGTCTGCTAACATTTTACGGTTAACTTCGATTCCAGCTACTTTTAAACCGTACATTAAACGGCTGTAAGAAAGACCGTTTAAACGTGCAGCTGCATTGATACGAGTGATCCATAATTTACGGAAATCACGTTTCTTTTGACGACGGTCACGGTATGCATATTGACCTGATTTCATTACTGCTTGGTTAGCAACTTTGTATAATGTATGTTTTGAACCATAATACCCTTTTGCTAATTTTAAAACTTTTTTACGACGCTTGCGCGTTACTGTTCCGCCTTTTACGCGTGGCATACTAATTACCTCCTGCTAATTCTTCCGAATGTTTAATTTACGTTCTATTTATACAAGAAAATTATTTCATGTAAGTTAATAAAGATTTAATACGTTTGAAATCACCAGATGTAGCAACTTTCGCTTTACGTAGGTGACGTTTTGCTTTTGTAGATTTGTTAGCGAATAAGTGGCTTCCGTAAGCACGGTCAAATTTTAATTTTCCTTTGCCCGTTTTTTTGAAACGCTTCGCAGCGCCACGGTGAGTTTTCATTTTTGGCATTTCGAATTTCCTCCTAAACTATTCAAGGGTATACTATTTCTCGTTCTTTGGTTGAAGAACTAAGAACATGCTTCTGCCTTCCATTTTCGGTTTTTGTTCAACCGTCGAAACTTCAGCACAAGCTTCAGCAAAGCGATCTAAAACGCGTTGACCAATTTCCTTATGAGTAATTGCACGACCTTTAAAACGTAAAGAACATTTTACTTTGTCGCCTTTCTCTAAGAATTTGATTGCGTTACGTAATTTCGTTTGGAAATCATGTTCATCAATTGTAGGACTTAAACGAACTTCCTTAATATTGATGATTTTTTGATTTTTACGAACTTCACGGTCTTTCTTTTGCTGTTCAAACTTAAACTTACCATAGTCCATAATACGAGCGACTGGTGGCTTAGCTTGAGGGGCCACAAGGACAAGATCCAAGTTTACACGAGCGGCGATTTCTAACGCTTCGTTACGAGATTTAACTCCTAGCTGATCACCATTATGATCGATTAGACGAAGTTCACGCGCGCGAATGCCTTCGTTTACATACATGTCTTTGCTAATACGAATCCACCTCCAGGTTTGTGTCGGGAATACATGAGTTAAGAGCAATTATGCCCGGTTGAACGGTACACTTCCTAAGTATGTCCATAAAAAAAGGACGGACATTTCTTCAGAAGATGTCCGCCCGCTATATAATCATACGCTCATTAGTCAGCGTAAATAATTCAACGTGTCTGTACCTGTAAACTGCAATAGCGTCATTCAGGTGAGAAGCGGGCAGCCTCTACTTTAACCACAAACTGTATTCATAACCATATCAATGATAACAACTAATTCTCTTAAAGTCAACACTTTTATATCCGTGTTTATTTTTTGAAATTCCATTGATATTACAACGATTAATTCAACCATGTTTTTTGGATAAAAGCAACTACTTTTTTTAACTTAATTCAATTCATTCCAAACTCCTCAATTGATAATTTTCTTTTTATTTGTAAAAAAATGTTTCAATCAAAAAATGGAGGGAAGAAAAAATACACATACACCTTCCCTACTTTCGTTAGGTGTGAAATGGATGGCCATTCATATAAGTCTCAAAAATAAAGCGCTTTTGAACTAACAATCCATAAAACACAAACGGAGGTATATTATGTCGCAAAAAAAAGTACTATTTATCTCGGATCATGGTGACCCCTTAGCTCCTCTAGGAAGCAAACAAGCTGGTGGTCAAAACAATTATGTACGTCAATTGGCATTATCTTTAGAAGATATCGGCTACTCAGTTGATGTGGTTACTCATTGGTGCATAGAAAATGCTCCGCAAATCGAACATTTCGGTAAAAATTCTAGGGTTATACGAATAGCAGCAGGGAAAAAAGGATTTATCGATAAAAATCAATTATTCCAACTACTTCCACTGTTCTATAAAGAAATGACTCAAACACTCGACTTGTCAAAATATGAATTGCTCCATACCCATTATTGGCTTTCTGGAGTACTTGGCTTACAAGTGAAGAAAGACTACCAACTACCTTGGTTTCACACGAATCACTCTTTAGGCATTGCCAAACAAATCGGGACAGGCGTAACAGACAAAAGGCGACTCTATTATGAAGATAAAATTTTGTCTGAAGTGGATCAAATTATCGCTACAACCCCAGATGAAAAGAAATTAATACTTGATACAACCAGCTCACCAGCAAACATCCAAATCGTACCTATCGGTGTTTCAGATACTTATCATCGTTTATATGAGAATCCTATAGAATTAGGAAATTATTTTTTATTTGTCGGGCGCTTGGAAGAAAGTAAAGGAATCTTTGTATTAATTCAATCCTTCCGACAACTGATATTAAATAAACAAATTCCCCAAAATATAAATCTGTTATTAGTTGGAGGATCTGAATCCATTGTAGATGTTAAAAAATCCTCTCCTAAAGATCCTAAACTAAAATTAGCAATCAGAGGATTAGAAGATCGCATTAAATTTTTAGGCCCTCGAAACGAACAGGAGCTTGCGAAACTTTTTAAACATGCCATTGCTACAGTAGTTCCTTCTTATTATGAATCATTCGGTATGGTCGCAGCTGAGGCACAGGCATGTGGGTGTCCAGTAATTGCATCAAAAGTTGGTGGTCTAAAAGATATTGTCATCCCAGGTAAAACGGGTTTACATGTCTCAAAAGGGAATGTAAATAAGTTAGCAGAATCTATGAATCTTTTATTAAATAAGCCTCAAGTTATTAAAACATTAAGAGTTAATGCTCGTAAATTCGCACAAAGAGAATTCAAATGGCAATCGATTGCTAAAAAAATTAATACCCTATATGAGGAGACTTTCTATGAGACTGTTAGGTAACGCAATTTTAGCAACGGATTTAGATAATACATTAGTCGGTCATAAGGAAAAACTAGAACAGCTATGGTCCTACTTTGAAATGCAAAATATCCCGATCTCTTTAATTTATATTACAGGCAGACATTATTCTTCGGCTATGAAACTGATTGAAGATCATGAACTACCAAAACCGGATATTTTAATATGTGATGTAGGGGCAACTATCTATGTTGGTCCAAATTTAGAAGAAGACGAACAGTGGCGTATTATTACATCTGCAGACTGGAATCCAGATTTAATTTTAAGTGTCACAAAAAAATACGAAAACCTTATACGTCAGCCATTGCCGAACGAATACCGATTATCATTCACTATCCAAGATAACCCTGGTTACGTTAAAGAAATTGAAGAAACACTAAAACTTTATTGCATCGCTTTCTATTTAATGTATAGTTCAAACAATGATGTTGATATTTTGCCCTCTCATACAAATAAGGGAGAGGCTTTGAAATATGTTCTTCAAAAATATGCACCAAATTATTTTCGAATATTAGTGGCAGGCGATTCTGGAAACGATGTAGATATGCTTAGATTAGGGTTACCTTCAGTAATTGTTGGGAATTGCCAAGATGAAATAAAACGATATAAATTTTTGCCTAACGTATATTGGGCTGATAGTTCATATGCTTCTGGTATTCAGGAAGGTTGGAGCTACTTCTATCAAACCATGTATTAAAACTTATTGTTATAAAAAAACTTGGATGAAAGATCATTCTTTATCCAAGTTTTTATTATTTTATTTAGTTACTTCAGCTTTAATCATTTCTAAGAAGTTTTCTAAAGAAACTGTTTCAGAATCTTTAGAACCATAACGACGAATATTTACGTCTCCAGCTTCCATTTCTTTATCCCCTAATACAAGCATATAAGGGATTTTCTTCATTTGCGCTTCACGAATTTTATAGCCTAATTTTTCTTCGCGATAATCCATTTCTACACGAATACCTGCAGCTAGAAGTTTTTCTTCCACTTGTTTTGCATAGTCGAAGTGAACTTCGTTTGAAACAGGAATCACTTCAACTTGAACTGGTGCTAACCAAGTTGGGAATGCACCTTTGTATTCTTCAATCAAGAAGGCAATAAAGCGTTCCATTGTTGAAACCACACCACGGTGAATTACAACTGGTCTATGTGGTTTACCATCTTCTCCAACATAAGTTAAATCAAAGCGTTCTGGTAATAAGAAGTCAAGTTGAACAGTTGATAAAGTTTCTTCTTTCCCAATAGCAGTTTTTACTTGAACATCTAGTTTTGGACCGTAAAACGCTGCTTCCCCTTCTGCTTCAAAGTAATCTAAACCAAGATCGTCCATTGCTTCTTTTAACATGCTTTGTGCTTTTTCCCACATTGCATCATCATCGAAGTATTTCTCAGTATCTTGAGGATCACGGTAAGATAGACGGAATTTATAATCTGTTAAATCAAAATCTTTATAAACATCTAAGATTAACTCTACAGTACGTTTAAATTCATCTTTGATTTGGTCAGGGCGTACAAATACGTGAGCATCGTTTAGAGTCATTCCGCGTACACGTTGTAAACCAGATAAGCCACCAGAAGATTCATAACGGTGCATTGTACCAAGTTCTGCGATACGAATTGGTAATTCACGATATGAATGTTTGCTGCTAGCATACACCATCATATGGTGAGGACAGTTCATAGGACGTAAAACTAATGTTTCGTTATCCATTTCCATTGGAGGGAACATATCCTCTTGGTAATGATCCCAGTGACCAGAAGTTTCATAAAGTCGTTTTGAACCTAACACTGGCGTATAAACGTGTTTATAACCTAGTCGTAATTCTTTATCAACAATATAGCGTTCAACAGTACGACGAATCGTTGCACCATTTGGTAACCAAAGCGGTAACCCTTGCCCAACAGTTTGAGATAAAGTAAATAGTTCTAATTCTTTCCCAATTTTGCGATGGTCACGTTCTTTTGCTTCTTCAAGCATTTGAAGATGGTGTTTTAAATCCTCTTTATTAAAGAATGCTGTACCGTAAATACGTTGTAGCATTTTATTATCAGAGTTTCCTCTCCAGTAAGCCCCTGCTAAAGATAATAACTTAAATTCTTTTAGTTTCCCTGTTGAAGGAACGTGAATTCCGCGGCATAGGTCGAAAAAGTCGCCTTGGTAGTAAATTGAAACTTGTTCACCAGCTGGGATTGCTTCTAAAAGCTCTAATTTATATTCATCGTCAACTTCTTCATAAATCTTTTGAGCTTCGTCACGAGAAACATTTTTACGTTCAATTTCAATATTTTCTGCAATAATTTTTTTCATTTCTTTTTCGATTTTCGGGAAATCGTCTGCAGAAATTGGTTCTGGTGCATCTACGTCGTAGTAGAAACCACCTTCAATTACAGGACCAATCCCTAGTTTAATTCCTGGGTATAAACGTTTTAATGCTTGCGCTGTTAAATGTGCTGTTGAGTGACGTAAAATTTCTAATGCTTCTTCAGACTTTGGTGTAATGATTTCAATCGCACCATCTTCTTCAATTGGTGTTTTTAAATCGATAAGTGTACCGTTTAGTTTACCAGCTAATGCTTGTTTTTTAAGGCCAGGGCTGATGGATCCTGCTACATTGGCAGTTGAAGTGCCGCGTTCAAATTCCTTTACAGCGCCATCTGGGAAAGTTAATTTAATTACTTCTGACATGATGATTTCTCCTTCTTGTGTGGATTGATTTTGGGTGTACTTTTTGAGTTTGGCGGGTTGCTTCCGTTGTGTAGTTCCTCGGTCGCTTCAGTCCCTCGGTCGAAAGCTGGAAAGATGCTTTCGATTCGTGCCTTCCAGCGCTTATCGGTGCTATCGGGGCGCCTCCGCTTTTCTTGATGTCTAGCTACGGCGGCTAGACTCTCGCGTCGCTTCGATTCCTCTCAAGAAGACAAAGAGCGTCTTCTTGTCGGACTCTCCAGCGCGGGTCGAGTCTAACCGAGCCGCCTCCGCTTTTCAATACAAAAAAGCGCCGTCCCTATGAAAGGGACGACGCGTGTGCTCGTGGTTCCACCCTTCTTCCTTCCGATAATTTCTTATCAGACGAAGCTCTAGGTCGGTTAACGTACCGATAGACGTTAGCGGATTGTCCCCGCTAATGCTCCAAGGTAGTAAAGTGAGTTTTCGTACTAGGAAGCTTACAGCCATGACTTCCCTCTCTTTAAGTCGTAAAACAAACTTGTTATCCTTTTCAAAGCATTTATAATTATTGATTAATTACAATGTAGTATACGCTCCAAGATTTAAAATTGCAACATTCAACTTAAAAATTGGACTTTTAAATTCTTCGGTTTGTACCTTCCATTTGGATTGGCGTTGTTGTTGCTTTTATCCGTTCCATAATACGAGCGGCTTTTACCACTTCAACGCCACCTTTTTGAGAATTTGCCAAATGATTTTCTAAACCATCATAATCGAAATTAGAAGTTATAAATGTCGGTAACTCTTCTGCCATTCGATAATGTAAAATTGTACCGAGAATTTCATCTCGAGTCCATGTTGTTAAGGTTTCAGCTCCTAAATCATCCAACATTAAAACTGGCGCCTTTTTTACGAAATCAATTTTCTCTTGTAGCGTATTATCAGAAATCGCTTGTTTCATTTCACTTAAAAATTCTGGAACAAATACTACTACTGAACGAATTTTAATACTTGCAAGCTCATTGGCAATCGCACCGAGTACAAATGATTTTCCGACCCCAAACGGACCATAGATATAAAGACCTTTGTATGGAAGTTCTCCTGTTGTTTTCACCCGTTGTATGAACTTTGTGGCTAATTCTGCTACATCCATTTGTGAATCATTATTTAGTAAGTCTTTTACTCGAGCTCTTAATACATCTTTCGGCATATACATACTTGCAATCATTTTCGCCGATTCACGTCGTTCCTCTTCAATTAGCTTTTGTTCACATTTCGAATATTCAATTTCAATTGAACCACGTATAATGGATAACTTGGGTACAAATCCATTTAGGTAATTTGTGCAATGATCCGTATTATCACAGCCACAACAGCTGGAATTTTGACTAATATACTCATATAGGGTAGGCAAGCCACGTTCAACCATATCCTTGTTGACAAGCGTATCATGCTCTTCTAAAAACTTCTGAACTTTTTCATTTTCTAAAATTTCTTTTCTCATTTTTTCATAGCGTTCTTGAAATGAGGGCATATTGACCACTCGATTAAGAGCTTTATTTATTGGTTCGATTTTAATTCACCTCTCCATCTGTTTGTCCCAACGCTTCTAAAATCTTCTTACGTCGTTCCTCAGTTGACTTTTGTTTTTCTATATCTGCTGTTTTTTTCGTTTCTTCCTGTTTATTTCGCTTATAGAACCATTCAGGAATGATTTCTTTACTTTGTCTGTTTTGATACGTATTTTTATAAGGTTTATTGTTAGACGCTTTGACAGTTTGCTGTTTGTTGTCATTTTCGTTCTTCCACTTTGTATACTGGTCTCGCTCAGTCCGCGCTAAATCCATTGCTTCTTTAGCTGTTTTTAAATTTTTTCTCATCCAATGGTCCGCAATTCGTTCAACGTACTTCCTTGGAAGTTTCATATCAGTAGTTAACATGACATATTCCAAAAGAACATTAACAACCCCTACTGGCATTCCATGTTTTACAATTAAATCCTCTGCAAGTTCTACAGATGATGGCAAAGGTTCTTTACCATTATTAATATCTCTTAGCACCTGAAGAGGAGGAGTTGTTTCAAGGTAAATTTGAAGTTCCTGCTCCTTAGTTGCTTTTTGTAGAACCTGCTGTTTTTCAGTTTGAATGAAGGTTTTTTCTAATTTAGGTGCATCCTTTGAAACCGTTAACTTATAATAATCTGCCGCAGCTTTTTTGAGCCGTTCATTTGAAATATGCATATTATCATCTAGAGCTAAAATAACAACCTTTTGCATATCTAAAGGCGATAAGTGGTATAAAAATGCAAGTTTTGCAATTACTTCTTTTACTTCACCAGTAATACTACTTGACGGAATCAGATTTTCAGATAAACCTGACATTAGTAAATTAAAATCAAACTGTTCAAAGTAGAAAGGATAATTTTGTTTTTTCCCTTCATCTGGCTCGATGAAATCCTTTGGAACATTCATATGTACAGGCTTGTACACATCAATAAATGAACGGGAAACCTCTTTATAAGATTCCTTACTGATGGTTCTTGAAAAGCGTCTACGCAATTTTCGATATGCTTGTTCCCCAATTTTCGAAAATAAGAACATCGATAGTAATGGATCTTGGAAAAATGCATCGGCGTCAAGTGGTCGAACCAGTTCATAAATAAAACGGCGATTATCTTCTTCATCTTTCCGATATGTTCGAAGTAACCCTATCGCTTCTAATGCAATCCGGGCTTCAAATATTTTCCCAATTGGCATATTTAGTACATTCATTAAATAATAATGCGTCATGGGATTATTATGTAAGTCTTCCCCTTCTGCCCACATCGTTAAATAAAGACTTATTGGTTCTGGACCAGTCAAGGGTTGATAAAATAATGTTAGTAATTGACGTTCATTAGTTGAAAGAAAATGAGGGATACTTATTTCAAAATGATCCGTAGGCTGTACTTCTTTATACAAATGAACCATTTAATTCCCTCCAAAACTTATTTTTTACTATCTGATTGGCGCTGAAGTAATTCTTTCATTTCGGCAATAAAGACATTGATATCCTTAAATTGTCGATAAACAGATGCAAAACGAACATATGCTACTTCATCTTCTTTTGCAAGTAAATCCATAACCTTTTCTCCAACATCGTCAGAACGCACTTCAGAATTACCAATTCTTCTTAAGTCCTTCTCAACAGACATAGCAATTCCTTCTAAAGTGTCTAAAGATACAGGGCGTTTTTCACAAGCTCGAATGAGTCCGCGCAATACTTTTTCTCGACTAAATTCTTCCCTCGAACCATCCTTTTTAACAACTATTAAAGGTGTTTCTTCAATTTTTTCAAATGTTGTAAAACGAAACCCACACGATTCACATTCTCGGCGGCGTCGAATTTCTTTATTATCATCAACAGGTCTGGAATCAACAACACGTGTTCCATTATATTGACAAGCTGGACATCTCATAATATTTCTCCCGTCTCACTCTTTTTAGACAGATAAGAATGTATAAAACAATCTATCTATATAAGTGCAATGAGGCTTATCGCTCTAAAATGGCACAATAAGCCAGATTATCTAATAAATCTTATTATAACAAATCTCATTTATATAGAAAAATAACCAAGAATTTGATTCTTAAATTCCTAAGTAAATAATAATTTTACCATAAAAGAATGGATGAATGAATAAATAAAGTGTATCAAACTATCTATTACAAAGAAATCAGCGTTTAAATCATAAATCGCTTAAGAATGAACAGCACCGTACTTTTAAAAAACCATAACTTAAGCGTATCAAAATCAACTAAGAGGATGGTTTGCTATTTAATTGCATAAAAAAGGTAGGAGTAAGTACTCCTACCTCACATTAGAAAATTTATTTTCGTGAAACATTAAGCAACGACTGCTTCTAATGCCTTTACGATTTTCTTTGTTAAGTCAACTACGCGAGCAGAATAACCCCACTCGTTATCATACCAAGCAAGTACTTTTACTTTACGAGTACCCATTACCATTGTTAACAGTCCATCTACTGTAGAAGAATATGTTGTTGTGTTGTAGTCTGATGAAACTAATGGTTCCATTGAGAAGTTTAAAATCCCTTTTAATGCACCTTCACTAGCCGCTTTGAAAGCATTATTAACTTCTTCAACAGTTACATCTTTTTTAAGATCTACTACAAGGTCAACAAGTGATACGTTAGATGTTGGAACACGTAAAGCCATACCATGTAACTTACCTTTTAACTCAGGTAATACTAATGATAACGCTTTAGCAGCACCTGTTGATGTCGGAATAATGCTATCCGCACATGCACGAGCACGACGTAAATCTTTATGTGGATTATCTAAGTTCTTTTGGTCATTTGTGTAAGCATGAACTGTAGTCATTAAACCACTTTCAATACCAAAAGTATCGTTTAATACTTTTGCTACTGGAGCTAAACAGTTTGTTGTACAAGATGCATTTGAAATAACATCATGTTGATCAATATCTAACAACTCATCGTTAACACCCATTACAACTGTAACATCTTCATTCTTACCTGGGGCAGTTAAAATAACTTTTTTTGCACCAGCTTCTAAGTGCATTGCAGCTTTTTCTCGATCATTAAATTTACCAGTTGCTTCAATAACGATATCTACACCTAATTGTTTCCATGGTAAAAGTAATGGATCACGTTCACTTACTATTTGAACACGCTTACCATTAACAATCAAAGCATTTTCTTCTGCTTCAACTGTTCCTTCAAATCGTCCGTGGTTAGTGTCATACTTAATTAAATGTGCTAACGTTTCTGATGGATAACTCGCATTAATAGCAACGATATTTAATTCATCTTGAACAATTGCTTGGCGGAAAACCATGCGTCCAATACGGCCAAACCCATTAATTGCAATAGAAACTGTCATTATTTATATGTCCTCCTGTATTCGCAGTAATATTATTTTATCTTTTTCTTAAAATTAGTATAACACATTTAAGCAAAAGTTGAACACATTTTATTATAAAATTAAAAATTTCTATATTCAGAAAACTAAATCTGTAAAATCTTGAACCCTTAGAAGCGCACTGAGCGCTTTATTTATCATACAGTAGAAGTTTTTCCTTTCTACCTTGGATTATTCTGAAATAATAAAAAGGCCGACTCCAATAAGTCGACCAATTGTATAGCATATTTGGTTAAATAAACCGAATTTTGCTTATAAAATCCTAAATCTTATAACACATTCCATTTACGAAGAATCGCTTCTAATTGTTGAGCTGTTTCTTCAATCGTTCCATTATTATTAATTACCGCATCTGCGCCGTGTATCTTCTCTGAAAGAGGTAGTTGGGAAGCAATGCGTGCTTTTGCATCCTCTTCAGTTAATTGGTTTCGTAATATTAGACGCTCTAATTGCGTTTCTTCAGAAACATAAACAACTAATATTTTCTCTACAAAATGCTGTAATTTACTTTCGAACAATAATGGAATATCCATAATTACGGTTTTTTCACCATTCTCGATATACTCATCTCGTTGGCGTAACATTTCCTGACGGATTGCAGGATGGATAATGCTGTTTAACTCTTTTCTCTTCTCTTCGTCATGAAAAATTATCGACCCTATTTTTTGCCTATTCATCGCACCATCTTCCATTAATGCATCTTCCCCAAATACTTCTACAATTTTTTGTAAAGTAGGTGTACCTGGCTCGACAACTAATCGTGCAACTACATCAGCATCCACAATAGGAAGTCCATAATCTTTCAACATTTTGGCAACTGTGCTTTTCCCACTAGCAATACTACCTGTTAGACCAATAATCATTCCCCTTAACACCCCTTTTAATGCTGACACTTCGGACAATATACCGAAGTTCGCCCTCCTATATTTAAAGACTTGGTAGTTGTATGACATTGAGGACAAATTTTCTTTCCATACATTTTCAAACGGTTCTGCATCCCACCTGCTTCCCCATTGATATTACGGTAATCCGAGATTGTCGAACCACCCATCTCTATACTTTCCTGTAAAATTGTACGAATCGCTTCAAACAAGTCAATTTTTCTTTTTTTACTAATACGATTTGTTTTTCTAGCCGGATGAATTCCCATTTTAAAAAGAGCTTCTGTTGCATAAATATTGCCACATCCTGAAATAACTTGTCCGTCCATGATTACTTCTTTGATGGGCTTGTTTTGATATTTTGGTAAATAACACTTTTCTAGAAAGTAATCACATGCATCCTTGTCAAACGGCTCAGGAGCCATTTGTAAAAGGGGTGGATGTTCTTCTAGTTTTTTGATAAACCGTAGCTCCCCAAATCGACGTATATCTGCATACACTAGTAGTTCTCCAGACGCCAAAGTAAATACTGCATGGACATGTTTTCGAAATTTCTCTTCTATAATTTCACTTAGAGCGCGAACAACAAACCATGCCCCAGTCATTCCTAAATGATTCACAAATAGAAAGGTTTCTTGATTTTTCTCTAAGTAAAAATAAATATATTTGGATCGACGCATTATTTTTTGAATATGCATCCCTTGCATAACTTCTTCAAAAAGGTTCGGCTCGATATTTTTGACAATACATTGCTTGCCTAGTCCCCAAGAGGTGTATATTGTATCTGAGAGCGCCACTTTTTTAATGGTTTTCCCTTCAACAGCAGGCACTAATGCCCGAACAACACCTTCTACCTCTGGCAATTCAGGCATAGTTCCACTTCCTTATTTCGCATCGTACCAAGTATAACCGTAATCGAAATCTACTTTTAACGGAACAACAAGTTCAATTGCATTCTCCATTACTTCCGGTACAATTCGTTCTAAAATCTCAATTTCTTCTTTTGGTGCTTCGAATATTAATTCATCGTGTACTTGTAATAATAATTTGGATTTTAAGCCTTCTTCTTTTAGGCGAGCGTCCATGTCAATCATCGCTTTTTTAATAATATCTGCTGCACTTCCCTGAATTGGCGTATTCATAGCAGTACGTTCTGCAAAACTACGTAGATTAAAGTTTCTACTTGTAATGTCCGGTAAATAACGACGACGATTTAATATAGTCGTCACATAGCCCTTCAATTTTGCTTCTTGGACGATTGTGTCCATATATTCTTTTACCCCAGGGAAACTTTGTAGATACTTATCGATAAATTCAGCTGCTTCTTTTCGTGAAATATTTAAGCTTTGGGATAAACCATAGTCACTAATACCATACACAATACCAAAGTTTACAGCTTTTGCTGCGCGACGCATATTTGAAGTTACTTCATCCTCAGATACATGGAATACATCCATCGCTGTACGTGTATGAATATCCATTCCATGAATAAAGGCATCCACTAAATTTTTATCTTGTGACATATGAGCTAGTACACGTAATTCGATTTGCGAATAGTCAGCCGCAAATAAAACCCAGCCTTCTTCAGATGGTACAAAAGCTTGGCGAATTTTACGTCCCTCTTCTAATCGAATCGGGATGTTTTGAAGATTTGGATCTGTTGAGCTTAATCTACCAGTTGAAGTTAATGCTTGTTGGAATCGTGTATGCACTTTGCTGTCTTCACAATGTACTTCTTTAATGAGCCCTTCGATATACGTAGATTGCAATTTAGCTAATTGACGATAATCTAAAATATATTGAACAATTTTGTGTTCAGCTTGTAGTTTTTCTAAAACATCCGCTGCAGTTGAGTAGCCTGTTTTTGTTTTCTTTACAACCGGAAGACCTAATTTTTCAAATAAAATAACTCCTAATTGTTTTGGAGAATTAATATTAAAATTTTCTCCTGCCAAGTCATAAATCTCTTTCTCAAGAGAAGAAATTTTTTGCTCTAAATCCTCCCCCATTTTTTCAAGAGTAGGAATATCAACCTTAATTCCCTTACTTTCCATTGAACCTAAAATAGACGCAAGTGGAAGCTCTAAATCATAATACAACTCGAACTGTTCATTTTCTTTTAATTTTTCCTCAACAATTGGTTGTAATGACCAAATGGAAAATGCCTTCCGACTCACATGCTCTGCTAAAGTCTTTTCATCGGGAACTGACCATTTAGCGCCTTTACCATAAATAGTTTCATTAGCTTGTACATCGGTAAAGTTAAATTCTTTTGCAAGCGTTGCAATATCATCACCTGAAATGGCAGGATTTACAATGTAAGCAGCGAGTAACATATCGAATTCAACACCGCGCAAGCTTATCCCAACACGATTTAAAATAGCTTGAGCAGCTTTACTATCTGACATGTATTTTTTCTTTGTTTCATCTTCTAACCAATTCTTAATAATTTCATTTTTTTGCATCGTCTCAAATGAAAGATAGAAGGTTTTTATGCCATCTGTAAAAGCAAAACCTAGAACACGGCACGAATGGTAATGTTCGTTTTCAAGCTCCACATGTACAGCCATAACATCTTTTAGCATATCCTCTGTTACTTCTTGAACGATTTCGAAGTCTAAATCAGCTGTTTCTTTTTCTTCTACTTGGAAATCACTTTTTTCTATCAAAGATTTAAACGAAAGCTCCTGCCAAACGTTTAATAGCTCTTCCTCATCTGGTCCAGGATAGTTTAAATCTTCTAAAGTAATATCAATTGGTGCTTCAGTAAAGATAGTCGCCAATTTTTTGGACATCTTTGCTTGTTCTTCATTTTCTACAAGCTTTTCCTTCATTTTGGACTTTTTCATGCCTTCAATCTGTTCATATAATGCTTCAACAGAACCGTATTCTTTCAATAATTTGATGGCTGTTTTTTCACCAACTCCAGGAACACCTGGAATATTATCGGAAGCATCGCCCATAAGACCCTTCATGTCAATAATTTGAAGTGGAGAAAGTCCGTACTTTTCTTCAATGTGAGCTGGGGTATATTTTTCAATATCTGTCATACCTTTACGTGTGATATAAACTGTTACTTGATCTGTAGCTAGCTGTGTTAAGTCTTTATCTCCAGATACAATGATGACATCCATTTTTTCATTCTCTGCTTGCTTAGCAAGAGTTCCAATAATATCATCTGCTTCGTAAAGTTCTTTTTCATAACGCTTAATTTGATAAGCATCAATTAACTTTCTCAAATATGGAAATTGCTCTGAAAGCTCTGGTGGTGTTTTTTGACGACCGCCCTTATATTCCTCATAAGATTCGTGACGGAAAGTTGTTTTCCCCGCATCAAAAGCTACCAACATCTTTGTTGGTTTCTCTTCTTCTACTATTTTTTGCAACATCGTTGTAAAACCGTAAACTGCATTTGTATGAATTCCACTATCATTGGCTAGCAATGGTAATGCAAAAAACGCACGATACGCTAAACTATTTCCATCTAATAATAATAACTTTTCTTTACCCATTAAACGCTCTCCTTCATAATCGCAACATGTCTTAGTTCTGTATAGTCTCTATTTTACTTTATCCTTTCAACTGTCTTTTTTCCATTATAAAACACGTATTAGTCAAAAATATGACCAATACGTGTTAGAACTAATTTCGACTATGAAATTTTGAAGTTTGCTTGTCTGTTAGTTTCGGATAGAAAATTTCTTCGTATATAACAGTAAGTAAAAATGCATTCATAAATGCAAACACTAGGTAAAGTGGCATTCCACCAAGTTGATAACCCATTAAATCACGAGCAAATACTTCTACAATGCCTACTTGTGTGAAGTAAAAAATCATTCCTACTCCAACTTGCCATAGGGGGCGCTTGTCTTTTCTACTTTCAAATTTCAAAACTTTTTTAAAGCTATTTCGAACATCCTCACCAACAAAAAGTGACAGACATAAAGTAACGATAAATAAAACAGGTATATGAAAAACTTCTAACTTTATTAAGGAGTGGGAAGTTACTTTAAATATGGAAGTAATAGAACAAGACATGATAATTGCTAGAAGTATATTTTGAATAAGTTGATGTACTTTTTGCAACGTCTAATCCTCTTTTCTTTTCATTTGAATTTACTATTATAGTACTACAAAAGTTATATTAATAGATACTAGCAAATTATGTATCTATTAGTTTTATTGATACAAATGAACTTTTTTTGAACTTATCCGTGACGTTGATGCGATTAATTATTCTATAACCGTTTGAGTCCGCAAAAAAGGTATAACCTATATTTTTAATAGGTTATACCTTTTTTGAGCTAGTTGATTTTGATATTTTGATAGGAGCATTTTCCACCTTCAAAAGCATAGAATCCCCACATACCATGTTGATAGGTATCATCATTTACAGTTAATAGCAGCTCATCATTTATATATAACGATAAATTATTATCAATTGCTTTCACTTTTAAATGATACAACTCACCATGTTTCCACTTGAAGTCTTTTGAAGCTAAAATTGTTGTATCAAAATTTTTCAAACCAATAGACACTTTGTCTTTACTAGTAAATCCTGCATAATAGAATTGTTCCGTTCCAAGTGATCGAAAAATGATTCCATGAGAGTCTCCTTTTTCAGGAGTTAGTTGTGCTTCAATTATGGCTTCTTCCATATAATAATGACCTGTAAAGCTTGAGCAATCTTCATCGCTTTCCATTTGCATTCTTGCTTTATCTAGTTTCCAATTTCCTCGGTGATGAGCAAATGGTGTTACAGAATTAAACTCAACTGCTTGTTTCTGAAAGTCAATTTCATAAGATGGTTTACCAAAAATTCGAAATTCATCTAAAAAGATCTTGCCAAACGCTCGTTGTGTTCGAGTAGAATCCGTATGAATCATCAAGCCCACTTCTTCTATTAAATCGCCATTAGTCTCAGGAATAGTAAACTCAATTGTTTGCCATAAATTATCTACTATAAGTGGTTCCTTTGTTTTAATTATTTTTTTATCGTAGGTAGTACGAATATAAGGCGTTAACACAATTGATTTTCCATGTAATCGCTCTACCCTTACTTTCATGGATACCGTTTGCCCACTATAAGCTGTTGGCGTAAAAGTAGGGGAATACTTTTCATCCATAAAGAGTTCTCTTCTATAAAATGTTCTATAAAAAACTCTCGATATATCTCCTTCATACATTCTAAATACAATAATTTCTAAAGATCCACTCGTAATATATCCTGTTTTTTCTGAGTGACGTAGGAAAGTTTTAAATGGATAACTAGTACAGAAACCATGGGTAGCGCCCGGTAGAGTAAAATCAAAATAAATTTCTTTTTCTTTATAGCTTCGGACTAATTCAACAGGTGGTTCTTTATTTGCTTCACGGTAGCCTAATAAAGCAATCTGTTTTGCAAATGTAGGTAAATCTACGATATTTAAATATCCCGAAACACTCGATGCAACTATAGAATCGTTAATTGGCTTTCGATAATTTGGAGCTATTCCTTTTATCCCATTTAACGCACCTACAATTGATCCGACACTTCCTGCGTTACAGTCGGTATCCCAACCACACATTGTTGCAATTTCAATGGTTCGACTGACATTCCCTTCTCCGTACAGAAGCGCAAGTATACAAACACCTGCATTCGGAATAATATGGCAGATTCCACCGTATTTATCATATCCCCAATTGTTTTCTAAAAACGCACGACAAGCACGGAAATCATTTGGATTCTGTTGATAAAACGAAATGACAGCATGAACTACTTTAGCGTACGTACTATCAGCTGGGATTTGCTTTAAAGCTTCCTGGATAATTTCATGGACATTTTGTTTTGAGAAAGCTAAAGCAATACATGCAGCTATGAAACGAGCTCCGTAAATCCCGTTTCGATCGTGGGATACACTTGCTGCAATTTCAGCATAATCAGCAGCCATTTTAGGATTATCCGGAAAGATTAAACCGAATGAATCGATAAAAATCTGACCGCCAATTTGCTCCGCAAGAGTCTCACCATTTTGTTGGATTGATCCAGATTGAGGTGCTTTAATACCCTTTTTTAAATTTAAATACGCTGTATGCTCTGTACTGATTTGGTCGCCCCCCCACCAAATCATTCCAGTTCCTTCACGTATATAGTTTAACCAAGTCTTTGCCACATCCTGAGGCTCTAATTTCCGGTTCTTTGCATGATCTAGTAATGCCCTTATAAAGAAAATAGGTCCGTTCGCATCATCATCTGCGGAAAAAACCTCATAATCTTTTACGTAATCCTTAATCTCACCAAAAACATCGTGTATCATTTCAGGTGTCCATTCAGGTGGTTCCACTGGTGCACCTAAACGTATGCCAGCATTCATTGCTAATATACTTGCATATACCTTCTCTAAATAATTTTTTGGGATCATCATATGGCCTCCCCATTAATGCCCAATAATTTCCCCTTGTTTGCGGATTATTTGTAAATCAGTTTCTATAATTCGTTTAGCTACCTCCGCAAAGGAAGTCGCTTCTTCATCAAAATTGATTTGATTCGCCTTAGAGAGTAACTCTATTTCAGCCTCTTTAATAAATTTCGTCCCATACATCGCCCCCAAAATCACTCCCACCATTACACCGATTGAATCTGTATCTCTTCCAGAATTAATACCATCTAAAATCGATTTATAATAGTCACCATCGTTGTATACTATGAAAGCGATTGCTAATGGTAATTCTTCAATAGAGAATAATCGGCTAGGCGTATAATGATTTGAAGGAATGCCAACCTTCTCTATTTTCCGATGCACATCATCACCCATAGGGGAAAATAGTGCAATTCTTTCATGTAAAATGGTTACCAATTCATGGTAGGAGCATTTATGTTTTTTTAATAATTTCGCTTCATTTGTAAGTGTTATTATTGCTTGCTTTGTTCCATCTTTTGCTAAAGAAATCGCCGTTTCAATAATATCTTCTATTGTGACATTTGGTGTAAACGCACATGCAACACATGCTGCTAAAACTCCAGCTGCTTCAAGACCATAGCTTACTTGATGTCCTGAAGCAAATGCTATCGCTTCATTATATGCAGCAAGTGGATTTCCTGCGTTTACAATTCCAATTGGTGCAATATACATCGCAGCACCGCAGTTCACCATATTCCCTATTCCCCCTTCACGCGGGTCACAATTTGCGAGGACATGACGAAGGAAAATATGTTTTTCGGGATAAAATAATCTATCTAATATGAATGCTTGACGATTAAATTCTGGAATAAATGTTTTGCGAAAGGCAATTTCTTTTGTAAATTCATTGGCTAAATCATAAGCATCTAAATGACGTTTTTCCGTCTTATAGACACGACATAAGGCAAGGGTCATTAACGTATCATCTGTAATAATTCCATTACCACGCCGTCTACCAAGTGTTGCCTCTTCCCCTAAATACTCCTTATACCAAGGAGTATTTAATGTTGTTACATAGCCATACTTTTTTTCAATTTCTTCTCGCGACAATTTTTCAACAGGAGCACCGAGCGCATCGCCCAGTGCTGCTGAAATTAAAACGCCTTTAACACGATTTTCAAATGGTATCATTTGCAACAATCCTTACTTTACGGTTTCATTCGCCAATTTTGTAATTTCTTCTCCACCCGCTGCATACCACTCATCCACAAATTGATCAAATTCATCGATTGAAATTTTCCCTGTAATAATATCAGCCGCATATTCTTTATATAAGTTTTCCATAGCATCCCATTGGCTAATATATTCTTCTGGGATTGAAAAGTCATTATCTGCAACATACGATTCTACTATCGCATTCGTAGATGCCTGACCAGGAGGGCTTAATAACGGTGTTTCTGAACTCAACGGTGTATCAAACTTGACATCTTGTGGCTCCCAGAATCGAGAGACCCATTCAGAATAGAACTTATCTGTTAACTCAATCTCACCGTTGTGGAGATTATAGTGCTCCCCTTCATACCCTAATAATTCGAACTTCATCCCTTCAGGACTAGCTAAGAAATCTAGTATTTCGAAGGCGATGTTTTTATTAGGTGATTGAGACGAAATGGCAATACCACGTGGTTCCTTTGTTACACTCGTTGCTGCATAGCCTGATGACACACCTTTTGCACTCGGTAACACCGTTAACTCCGCACTCTCGCCATTAACCGCTTTTGTACGAGTATTATATAAATCAATTACTTTACCATTAGTACCAACGATAACTCCTGCTTTATTATTATAAAAATCATCTTCTTTAACATCCCATTGCTTTGTTAAATATTGATTATCTAATAAACCTTCTGCATAAAGCTCTGCATAAAAAGCTAATTTGCTTTTTTCTGCTTCAGAAACCTTCTTGTAAACATAGCCCTCTTTTCCTTCTAACCATGTTGAAGTAACACCAAATGCTCTATTGAAGATAAAGTCTAATTCCGCAATATCCCCAGCAACGGTTACACCATATTCTGATAATCCTTTGTCAACCATCTCTTGGAAGAATGCTTTATAGTTTTCAACAGTAGGATCAGCTAACAAGCTTTCTGAAGTAGTTAGTTGTTCCAAAAAGTCCGTACGTACAACTGGTACTTTATGATTAATAGGTTTCACCCATAATAAATATGGATAATTCTCTAATCGTGTAACATTGTGTTCATATAAAATATCCTTTAAATATTCGGAGCCTTCAATATATGGAGTTAAATCTTCTAGTAATCCTTGAGCTGCAATTTGTTCATCGCTTCCTTGGAAATAGATAATGTCTGGAATCTCACCACTGTATAGGAGTAAATTTAACTTTTCAGCATAGTCACCTTGGGCAATTTCAACAATATTAAATTCTACATCTAGGTCTCTATATTTTTTTAATGCTTCTTCTAAAGCATCATAGTATTTGACGGATGCTTCACTTGAAGGACCATCATCTTTATAGGCAATTGTAAGTACTGTTTTCCCATCCTTTGTTGTTTCTGGTTTACTCCCTTCTTCCTCTGCCTTGTCACTACATGCAACTAAAAATAACGTTAGTAGTCCGAACAACCATAACCAAGCGAATCTCTTCATCTCGATACCCCCCATTTTATTTTTAGTGATCTACCTAAGATAGGGTGAAGTCCCTACCATAGAAGTTACACTTATTCCTTCACTCCACCATCCATAGTCCCTTTTGTAAAATACTTAAGGATGAGTGGATAAAGTAATAACATTGGAATTACGGCCACTACTATCGTAGCTGATTGTAAAGATCCAAAGTCAAGCGTAGCAAGTAATTCTGGCGTCATTCCCTCTACTCCCTTTAATAAGGTAGTATTGTCTTGTGTTACGACAAATTGTCGTAACACAACTTGAAGAGGCCATTTATTTGGATCAGATAAATATATCGTCGCTCGGAAATATTCATTCCAATGATATACTCCATAAAACAACGCTAAAGTTGCAAGGGCAGGCTTTGAGAGCGGTAACATTATTTGTGTAAATATTCGGAAGTGACCCGCCCCATCAATTTTCGCGGCTTCCAGTATACTATTGGGTACCTCTTGAAAGAATCGCATTAAGATGAATAAATAATAGACATTTATCGCCTTATATAAAATAACAGCTGCATAGGAGTTTAATAAGTGCAGATCTTTCATTAACAAATATTCGGTAATCATTGATGGTTCAAACACCATAATGGCAATTAAGACAACTAAAACAAGCCGTTTTCCAACAAATTCTGTTCGAGCTAATACATAAGCAGTTATAGCTGTTAAAAATATGTTCAGCAAAGTACCTACAATGGTGATAAAAACTGAATTGAATATACTTTTTAATATAAAAGGATTAGACATGATAATTTCAAAGTTAATTAGAGAAAATCCCTTTGGAATAACTCCAAGTCCGGATAACTCATTTACACGATTAGGATCCGATAGGGACATTGCTAGGATGTTTAATAATGGAATTAGGACAGCTAAGGTAAAAAGAAAAAGAATACATTGGATAATCGTTTTTGACATACTAAAATGCTTCATCTTTACAATCCCCCTTTACCATACGCCTTTTCCCGTTATTCGTTTTGATAAAAAATGAGTACCTAATATCAATATTAAGCCAATAACCCCTTTAAACAGGCTGGCTGCAGTTGCATAGGAATATTGTCCATTTAAGATACCAATTCTATAAACATACGTATCTAAAATATCGATAACACTTAGCACGGAATCATTCATTAAGTTAAATACTTGGTCAAATCCAGCACTCATAAAGAATCCTAAATTCAAAATAAACAAAGTGATGACGGTACTCATAAGTGAAGGGATGGTAATATATCGCATTTGCTGTAAGGTGGATGCCCCATCAATTCGTGCAGCTTCGTAAAGGGATGGATTAATTTTTAAGATTGCCGCTAAATACAAAATAGAGTCCCAACCAGCACTTCTCCACATTTCTGAATAAACAAGCACCCACCGAATGTGCTCTTTACTAGTCATATAATCCAATGAGGGCAGTTGAAAGAAATTACGAATAACATTAGCTCCACCATCAACTGGATTTAATAAAGAAATCCAGATTCCAGCAATTACTACCCAAGATAGGAAATGAGGTAAATACGAGATAGATTGAACATACTTTCGAAATGGACCAAAGCGCAATTCATTTACTAAAAGCGAGACAATGATAGGTATCGGGAAGATAAAAATGATTTTCATTGTACTAATAATAACTGTGTTTGTTAGGACATCCTTGAAAGCTGGTGAACTAAATAATAAATGAAAATGTTTCAATCCAACCCACACATTATCGCCAATAATCTTGTAATCTTGAAATGCGAGTTTCATATTTACAATGGGAATAATGTGAAAGATTATAAAATAGAGCATGCCAGGTAATAGCATTAAATAGAGAATCCAATCTTTTCGTATGTGTTTTAAACTACTCTTTCTTCTCATGCCCTCACCCCTTTCTAGGTAAATACTTTCTATAATTCGAGATTCATCAAAGGAGCATGCTGCTGAGCACCATAAACATCTCTATCCCCAGGACTTCCTGATGAAATTTTTCTAGCAATCGTTATTTTAATCCCAAGTGCCTGATCGAAAAAAACGAGATGATGAATATCGTCAAGACTTATATTATAAAGATCTGCAATGACTTCCTTTGTTAAAATTCCAGCATTTTTAACCTCTTCATAAACTTGCTTTTCATCAAATAACACATCTAAGGTAATTTCAAATGGACCAGCATTTTTACTTCGTAGAATTTTTGCCTTTTCAACCAATTTGACCATTATCACACCTCCACTATTTCCAGAAGGAATGGATCTTGGGTAATTTTCATTAAATGATAAATTGAAAATTCATATACAGGGCCAAATTCAATATCACTTGGAGCATAGGGAAAGGCTAAATTTCCTGCTGATGATTTTCGCCCTTCATAGCCATAATGTAAAAAGGTAGACCGCACATTGGCACAAATAGAGTTTGCTAATTCTTGATCTTTCGCTAGAACCTCAAACATGACCCCAATCTCATGCCCCATAAAAGGTGTAGGTTCTTGATCACCCAAGACCGCATCTTTTCCATAGTGATAAAAATTAACTTGATAGTCTTCGTCCGAGATTTCATTAAAATAATTCTTTACTTGCTGCAACACTTCTTGTTCAACGTCCTCTAATTGATTGATTAATAGCGGGTCGCGAATACCTGCTATGACAAATGTGCGATAGGCAACTTTCCGTGCGCCTTCTAACTTGATACGTACTTCTTCCTCTGCGATATATTGACTATTCCGAACCTCTATTACCCCATCAGAGATTTCATTGAATTCACAGTTTTCGAGATTTAGTGTAAATCCAGGACCATGCAAAATAAATGGATGCTCTTTCTCATAAAAGGTATGAGCGGCTACACTTGTAGCTGTACATTTTCGAATCGGATTTAATGCTCGCACCGTAAAAGAATGCTTATAAAGCGTTCCAAGAATGCAGTCTTTCGTCGTACCAGGTTCAGCGCACAAAGCTCCACACTCTAAAATTTTTCCTAAATGATATGACAAACCCGGATCCATTCCATGATATATTCCTAATGCGGCAAACGGAGATGGATCATAACTTCGACCGCATAAGATAATGTCACATTTCTGCTTTAATGCTTTTAGAATAGGCTCATGTCCCATTTGAGCAACAATAGTCTTCGTCTCTAGAATCTTCTCTTTCGTTAACGTCGGAATATTAGGCGTTAACGGCGTAATTCGCCCTTCTTCTAATGCATCAATAATCGTCTGTTGTTTAAAATCGGCCCAAATAATCCCAATCTTTGCATGTCTTTTTTGTTCCAATAATATTTCCTTTACAACCTCAAGGGTTAACTCAACATGTGTTTTGGCTCCCGCTCCACCTGAGGAACCAATTATTACAGGTATTCGATGCTTTAAACCACATTCTAAAATAATCGACAAATCCTTTTTAAGTGCACGACGACTAACAATCGATACATTCGCCCCCAATTTATGTGGACCTGCATCTGTTGAGCCTGCATCTACAACAATTCCATGTATATTCTCTTGAAATGCATTCATAAAAGATTCCTTTGGAAATCCATAACCAAGAATGCCACAAGGAGAAAGTATACTTATTCCTTTTTGCATCTGTATCGACTCTCCATTTCTTTCCCAAATTTGTAATCGGTTACAGGCTAAGCAAAATGAAAATGTATCGTACAACTATCAACCTTCAATTAAAATATATTTATAGGTTAGGTCATCATCAAAATTATGGTTTCTTATAAAATCTCTTTTTAAGTTGTTAAAACGGCATACATAACATAAATTGTTTTTACGAGTCATCATATCTTAAAGGCACGAAAAACAAACTGTATGTTACGATGGAACGAGTATAATTGCCATAATTCTATATAGTATGCTTTCACTTACAAAAATTTGAAATGAATATTGAAAAGTTTAAAGGGGGACATGAATGGAAGCCTTAGCCTTAAATAATATTTGTAAAACTTACCCTGACGGATCTCAGGCAGTATATAATTTTAATCTGAATGTAGAGGAACATGAATTCATTGTTTTAGTTGGCCCTTCTGGTTGTGGGAAATCCACAACACTCCGAATGATTGCTGGACTGGAGGAAATTACAGAGGGTGAGTTACGAATTGCAACAAAGTATATGAATGATGTACCTCCTAAAGACCGTGATATTGCCATGGTATTCCAAAATTATGCACTCTACCCCCATATGAATGTATATGACAATATGGCTTTTGGGCTTAAACTACGCAAATTATCAAAAAAGGACATTGATTCACGAGTGAGAGAGGCTGCGGAAATTTTAGAACTGACTAATCTATTAAAGAAAAAACCAGCTTCATTATCAGGTGGTCAGAGACAACGTGTTGCCTTAGGCCGTGCAATTGTTAGAGATGCCAGTCTTTTTTTAATGGATGAACCTTTATCAAATTTAGATGCAAAATTACGTGTACAAATGCGTGCAGAAATCTCAAAGCTCCATCAGCGTCTGGGTACAACAACTGTGTATGTCACTCATGATCAAACTGAAGCAATGACGATGGCTACTCGATTAGTCGTAATGAAAGGTGGCATTATCCAACAGATAGGCGCACCAAAAGAAGTTTATGATTTTCCAGAAAACATCTTTGTAGGGGGCTTTATCGGCGCACCTGCTATGAACTTCTTTACCGGAAAAATAGAAAATGGTTATTTTATGGTAGAGGGCTATCGATTAAAGATTCCAGATGAGAAGAAAGAGAATTTGGAGTTATTAGGTTACGAAGGTAAGAGAATTATATTAGGTATTCGCCCTGAATATATTAATCAAAATGCTAATCTATATGATACACCTAACAGAATAACGGAAAAAATTCAGGTGGCCGAACTAACAGGTTCAGAAATGATGTTACATTCAACGATCGGTAATCAGCCTTTTATTGCTCGTGTACATCCTGAAACAATTGCCTCGCCAGGTGATGAAGTTAAATTTGTGATTGACATGAGGAAAGCACACTTCTTTGATATAGAAACGGAAAAACGAATTTGACGTTCTCTTTAAGTGTGGCCAAACAAACTATATAACTCTATTATCCTAAAAAAAGACGTAGCTAGGAGGGCTACGTCTTTTTTTCAGTACCACTTTTGATTTTTATTCCAAATATCCCGATAACACTCTTGCATATGGAGAATCAGAAGGAAGGATAATGACTGTATCCTCACCAATAGTTTTCTTGTAGGACTCAAGTGTTCGATATAATCCGTAGAATTCAGGGTCGCGTGAAAAGGCTGCATTATAAATTTGAGCTGCTTCCGCTTCTCCTTGCGCACGAATGACTGATGCTTCTTTATCAGCTGTTGCTAATAATTCTTGGACTTCACGGTCTGTATTTGCAACAATTCGATTCTTATCCGCGTCTCCTTCAGATAAGTATCTTTGTGCAATGGATTCACGTTCTGATATCATTCGCGTATAAACTGACTGTTCATTTTCTTCAGGTAAATCTGTACGACGTATACGCACATCAATTACTTCAATTCCGAAATTTCCACTTAGGAGAAACTTATTTACTTCCTCTGTTACACGATCATTTATACTACCGCGCTCAGAATTTTCATCATTAATAATTTGGTCGTAGTTTAATTGTCCGAGCTGTGTACGAATTACCGAGTAAATAAATTCTTCCATCCGGGACTCTGCATTAATTAATGTACCTGCATTGGAGATGAGTGCTTTCGGATCTGTCACGCGCCAAACAGCATAATTATCAATAATAATCCTTTTCTTATCTAAAGTGTTTATTTCTTCTTGTGTCATTTCATATGTCATCAAGTTTTTCGGTAAGGTTGTAACACTTTGAATAAATGGAATTTTCATATTTAACCCTGGTTCATTTTCGTATTTTACAACTTCACCAAACTGACGAACAACCCTGTATTCATTTTCTTTCACTATATAAACATTGGCGATTAAAATAATGAGAACAGCAAAAATAACAGTTAAAACAATTGCTGATTTGGCAAATTTCCGTCCATTAAAGGGTTTTTTCTCTTTGGGTGAATTTGAAGGCGGTATCTCATCATTTATTTTTTTCTTTTTGTTTTTATTATTTCCAAACAAGGCTTTAGCGAACTTTTCTAAATCACCGTCGAATTGATTGTTGTTATTACTCATTGTTTATCGCTCCCTTCAGTGGATTCTTCTGTACTTTTCACAGGAGAATTGGTTGTCGGTTGAAGCGGTAAATATTTCAGAGTTTCTCCATCATCATTCATAATATAAATCTGCGTATTTGGTAACACATTTTCTAATGTTTCAAGAATTAAACGTTGCCGAGTAATTTCTTGATTTCCTTTATATTCTTCATACAATTCTTTAAATATCGCTACTTCGCCTTGTGCTTGTTGAACGCGGGCAACTTTTTCTCCCTCTGCACGAGACATTATGGCATCCACTTCACCTTGGGCTTCACTTAGCTTTTGATTTTTATATTTTTCTGCCTCGTTTGTTTTCGTATTTTTCGTTTCACGAGCATCTGTTACTGCAGTAAAAGCTGCTCGAACTTCTTTATTTGGTAATTCTACGTCCTGAAGCTTTACTCCTAAAATACTAATACCAATATCATATTTATCAACTAATGCTACTAATAATTCCCTAGTTTTTTCCTCAATTTCTGCTTTTCCATCTGTTAAGGCGTTATCAATCGTTGAGCTACCTATAATTGAACGTATGGCACTTGACGTAGCACTATGTAATATTTTTTTTGGTTCTTCTGCATTAAATAAATATTTTTGTGGGTCTGTAATTTTCCATTGTACGACTAAATCTGTTAAGACGATGTTTTCATCACCTGTAATCATTTTTGTTTCGCTGTCATAGGCCTCAATCACACCATCTTTTGTTTGTTCGTAGCCAAATTGTAAACTATAAGTTTCTTTTGAAAGTACTTCTACCTTTTGAACTGGCCAAGGTAATTTAAAATGTAATCCCGAATCTGTAATCGTTTCATCTGCTCGACCAAATGTAATGACAACAGCTTGTTCAGATTCATCTACTGTATACCATGAAGTAAAGACTACTATTAACGCTATGATCGAAAACAGACTAAGTCCAGTGATTAATAAAGTACGTTTTACACTCATTTTATTCCTCCTTATTTATGTAAAATTTACTATTCTTAGTTTATTTACGGTTAAGCATTCAGAAAGTTTCAAAATATTTTTTCCCCATAAAAAAATGCCCCTACGTAGAGGGACATTTTCTCCTATTCTTACTTTGAAATGGGGGTTTCTGTAACCATCATAGATGAGAAGTATGAAGAATTAATTACAACAATGTAAATCTAGTGTAAAGTTTGCTTTTCTACTTTACTAAAGGAATAAATATTTTCATACAAGTACCTTTACCAACTGTACTTTTAACGTTAATTTTTCCATGATGCGCTTCAACTAAGTGTTTTACAATCGCAAGCCCTAATCCTGTACCACCTGAATTACGACTACGTGCCTTATCTATCCGGTAAAATCGTTCAAAAATACGTGCAATCTCGCTTTTTTCAATACCCATTCCCTGATCTTCCACTTCAATAATTCCATAATCGGTATTGGACTTTATGCGTAATGTGACCGTAGAGTTTTCTGGGGAGTAGGTAATCGCATTTGTAATAAGATTCGTGAAAATTTGGATTAGACGATTAAAGTCTCCCATCACCATTACATCTCTTTCGATGCCCACATTAAACTGCATATTCTTTTCATCAAGACGTGGACTAGTGAGTTCCACTGCTCGAATCAATACTTCCTGCAAGCTCGTAGGCATAACATCAACAGAGAACCCATGTTGTTCAATTTTTGATAATTCCAGTAAATCATGAATTAGTATCTGTAGTCTATTACTCTCCTGATAAATAATATCTAAAAAGGAAAGAAGCATCTTTTCATCTTTGAAAGCACCATCTAGAAGTGTTTCTGAAAATCCTTTTATCGAGGTAATCGGTGTCCTTAATTCATGTGATACATTTGCTACAAAGTCTTTCCTTATTTGTTCCAGGCGTATTAACTCAGAAATATCATGCATGACAATCACTACACCAAGCCAACGACCATGGTCACCCATAACTGGCGCCCCATAAACTTGTTTATATTGAATTTCATGATGAATTTCCACTTCAATTTGTTTTCGATAAGGGAGTTCCGTTAAAAATACCTGGTCAATAAATTCTTCCAACTCTTTTGGCAAGCCGAGGGTTAAGAAGTTATTGCCTTTGACTTCATCAATGGAAAGCTCAAACCCATCAAGAAATTTACGGTTTACAATAGAAACCGTTGCCTCTCGATCAATCATAATCAGAGCACTACCCATATTTTCGATTAAAGTTTTTAACCGTTCCTCTTCAATTTCGCGTAGTTTCTTAATTTCTTGTAAGTTACTTGCTAAATCATTAATGGAATTTCTTAGTTCTACTATACTTACGGTCCCATGTGCATACGCTCGAGCACGATAATTTCCTTTTATTAGCTCTCTAGCTGTCAGCGTAATATTTTCAATTGGATCTAGTAAATTCCGAATTAGATGATG
>Ga0182739_1001145_pt1 | contig 29103 bp, 23 predicted proteins | sample eDN5th30CBELigBY_FD_128873 | JGI IMG/M metagenome (GOLD analysis project Ga0182739, IMG submission 128873) | Enriched backyard soil microbial communities from Emeryville, California, USA - eDNA 5th pass 30_C BE-Lig BY (version 2) (version 2) | ecosystem: Environmental > Terrestrial > Soil >... | reverse complement strand
GCGCTTCGTGATGCGACGACCTCTGGCCGGCTCCGGGCCGTGGCGGAGGTCGCGGTCACTTCGTGATGGTACCCCCTTGGAACTGCTGGGTGCAGACGCCTCCGGTGCAGCTCTGAGCGGAGATCGGCCAGCCGTAGGCCCCGGCATTGCTGCCCTGTGCCCAGTAGACGTCGCGCAGCGGTTTCACCACCGCGAACGTGCCGGCGGCCGACTCGTAGATCGTGCCGGTGGCGAACTGCTGCCCACCGCCGTCGCCGTTGGGGTTGCCCGTCACGGTGACCCGGTCGGCCAGCGGCACGCCGAGCGCGGCGGCGTCGCCGGCCGCCTCGTACACGGCGCGGTAGTCGGCCAGCAGCACGCGCCCGCCATACGTGGCGGACCGGTACAGGGTGCCGCCGGTGAAGCGCTGCGAGCACTCGCCCGACGCGCAGTTCTGGGCGGACATGGGCCAGCCGAGCACTCCGGGGTTGCTGCCCCGCGCCCAGTAGTCGTCGCGCAGCTCGCCGTACACCGCGAAGGTACCGGCCGAACTGGAGTAGATGGTTCCGCTGTCGAAGATCCGGCCCGTTCCGCCGCCGTTGGCGCTGGCGGGCACGGTGACCAGCCCGCCCTGCGGCATCCCGAGCGTGCCGACGCCACCCGCCGCGATGTACGCATCGGCGTACGCGCCCGAGAGCGATGCGGTGCCGGCGCTGGAGGAGAACACCACTCCGTGCTGGAAGGTCTGCGTGCAGTCTCCCGCCTGGCATTCTCGGGCCGCCGTCGGCCAGCCGAGCGCCCCCGGATAGCTGCCGTTGCGGGAGTACTCATCGCGCAGCGGCTTCAGCACCGCGAAGGCCCCCGCGGCCGATTCGTAGATGGTGCCGTTGCTGAACGTCTGGCCGTGCCCGGCCCCGTTCGGCGAGGCGAGGGAGATGCGCTTGGAGATCGGAGTGCCGAGACCGAGAGCTCCACCCGAGGCCACGTAGAGCGCGTAGTAGGACCCGGAGATGCTCCGGCCGCCCGCGGCGGAGGAGTGGAACGCCATGCCGTTGACGAACTTCTGGGAGCACTCCCCCGACTTGCAGGTCTGGTCGGCGGCCGGCCAGCCCAGAGCGCCGGAGACCCCGCCGTTGTCCAGGAACTCGCTGCGCACCGGTCCGAGCACCGCCCAGGTGCCGAAGCCCGAGGTGTAGATGGTGCCCTTGGCGAATGCCTGTGAGAACCCGCTGGTGCCGCCCGCGGTCAAGGCGACGGCCTGGCCGGTGATCGCCCCGAGCGCGCTCGACGCGCCGCCGTGCGAGATGTAGTAGCGCATGATGTCGCTGTCGTCCGGCTTGGCGCCGGTCAGTGTGCCGTGCTGGAACTGCTGGGTGCAGGTCGTGCTGGAGCAGGTCTGCACACCCGTCGGCCAGCCCAGTGCGCCGAGATAGCTTCCCTTGGCGGTGTAGGCCGAGCGGATCGGCTCGATGACGGCGAACAGTCCGCCGGTCGAACCGTAGATCGTGCCGTTCTGGAAGCTCTGCCCGCGCCCGTTGCCGTTCTTGGGGTTCGCGATCGAGACGGCATCCTTCAGCGGCAGGCCCATCGCGCCGACCCCGCCGGCGGCCTGGTAGACGTCGTCGTAGGCGGTCAGCACCGCGCGCCCGCCGAGCGCCGAGGAGTAGTAGACGGTTCCGTGCAGGAACTCCTGCCGGCAGCCGAGCGAATCGCACACCTGGTCGCCGGCCGGCCAGCCCAGCGCACCGAGGTAGCTCTTCAGCGCGTTGTACTTGGTGCGCGTCCCGCCGCTCACGGCGAAGGTGCCCGCCGAGGAGGAGAGGATCGTGCCCTTCTCGAACGTCTGACCGTGACCGTCGCCGTTGGGGGTCCCGGTGATCGTCACCTTGTCGGAGACCGGCATGCCGAGCACGGCGACCCCGCCCGCGTTGGTGAGGGCCGTCGCGTACTCGGCGGACACCACCCGGCCGGTGCCGCCCTTGGAGAACACGATGCCTCCCGTGAACGGCTGGCTGCACACCCCGGAGGCGCAGGTCTGCTCACCCGTCGGCCAGCCCACCGGCCCGCTCGTGCTGCCCTTGGCGAAGAACACGTCGCGCAACGGACGCAGCACCGAGAAGGTGCCGGCCGGCGAGGTGTAGACGCTTCCGCTCTGGAAGGCCTGCCCCGATCCCCCGGTCACGCTGACCACCGGTCCGATCGGATAGCCGAGCGTCGAGCCGTAGTCCTGGGCGACGAACTCCTCCCAGACGGCACCGGTGAGCGCGAAGGCGCCCGAGGCCGCCGTCCAGTAGATGCCGCCCTTGGTGTAGCGCTGGTAGCACGACTTCTTGGTGCCGCAGTTGGCGAGGGGGCTGACGGCGGTGCCCATGACCGCGGCGCCGCCGGCATCCTCGAGTGCGAGCGCGATCGCGGCGTCACCGGCGCCGCCCATCGAGTTGCCGAACCAGCTGTTGTAGTAGTCCCAGAAGTTGCGGTTGCCGTACGACGAGCACGAATCGCCGGTGGTGCCCAGGTTCGCCAGCGCCTTGGCGTTCGGGGTGTACGGCGTGTAGTAGTACAGCGCCGCCGTCGCCCGGTTCTGGATGCGGACCGCCTTGGTCCCGCACGATGCGTTCGGGTGGTACCGCACGTTCGACACCTGGCCGATGGGGTACCAGTTGAACGAGGACCCGGGCATCCCGTACCGCTTGAACTGCCGGGCGGCCTGATAGACCTGGTTGAAGAAGCCGTAGTACGTGGTGTCGCACGCGGCGGTGTCAGGACAGCCGTACCCCATGGCGATGCGCACGGCTCCGGAGGTCGGCGCCGACTTGGTGAGCAGCCCCTGTTCTTTCTGCAGGGTGACCAGGATCACGCGGGCGCTGACGCCGCACGCTTTCTGCACCTTGTAGATGATCGCGGCGACGGTCTCGGTCGAGGATCCGGAGAACGCGTTGCACATCGCGTCGGCCGGCTTCGACTTGGAGGAGGAGCGCGCGTCAGCCAGGCAGTAGGAGTTCTGACAGGCCCCGACCTTGGAGCGCAGGAAGCTCTGGATCTGGCTCTGGGTCATGGCGCCGCCGTCGAAGAACAGCGAGTCGCTGATGATGTAGCCGGCGTTGAAGTCGGATCCCTTGAGCTGCAGAGCGCGCGCAGGGCGCTGCTCGGATGCGCTCTGCGGGGCGGCGGAGGCCGTTCCGGCCGGCACCACGGACCCCGCGAGGAACGCCACGACGAGTGCCGCGACGGCCCACAGGGTGCGCCGTCGGACCGTCCCGTGTGACAGCCGGCGAGAAGACACGCGTACCCCCAACAGATTCAACTCGCGGTCTAGAGTACGCGACGAGCCTCGTCCAGCCCAGGGATTGCGGGCTCGTGGCGAGCCGTCCGAGGCGGCGCGGTAGGATCGATGCCTGCCCCGACGGGGGCGATTCCCACACTCTTCCCCTCCTTCCGGATAGGACGTCGAATCATGATCCCTGCGGCCAAACCCCTCGTCGGGCCCGAAGAACGGGCGGCCGTCGACCGCGTCATGCAGTCGGGCGGGCTCGCCCAGGGCCCCGAGGTCGCCGCGTTCGAAGAGGAGTTCTCGGCGGTCGTCGACGGCCGTCGCTGCGTCGCCGTGAACTCGGGCACCTCGGCCCTGCACATGGCCTTCCTCGCGGCCGGGATCGGACCGGGCGATGAGGTCATCGTGCCGTCCTTCAGCTTCGCGGCCACCGCGAACGCCGTGCAACTCGCCGGGGCGACCGCCGTGTTCGCCGACGTCGAGCCCGACCACTTCGCCCTCGACCCGGCCGCCGCGGCCGCCGCGATCACGCCGTGGACGAAGGCGATCATGCCCGTGCACCTGTACGGCCACCCCGCCGACATGCCCGCCTTCACCGAGCTGGCCGCCAAGCACGATCTCGTGCTGTTCGAGGATGCCGCTCAGGCGCACGCCGCACAGATCGCCGGCCGGCCGGTCGGCGCCTGGAGCGAGGCGGCGTCGTTCTCGTTCTACCCCACCAAGAACATGACCTCGGGCGAGGGCGGCATGATCACCACGCCCTCCGCCGAACTCGAGCGCCAGGCCCGCCTGCTGCGCAACCAGGGCATGGAGAAGCGCTACGCCAACGAGATCTTCGGCTTCAACACCCGCATGACCGATATCCACGCCGCCATCGGCCGCGTGCAGCTGACCAAGCTCGCCGGCTGGACGGCCGAGCGGCAGGCGAACGCCCGGTTCTTCGACGAGAACCTGCGCGGCGTCGTCGTTCCCAAGGTCGCCGAGGGAGCCGTGCCGGTCTACCACCAGTACACGATCAAGGTCACCGACCACGATCGCGACCGGTTCGCCGAGGAGCTCGGCAAGCTCGGCGTCGGCAGCGGCGTCTACTACCCGACCCCGATCCACCGGCTGCCCTCGTTCGGCCTCACGCTCGATCTGCCGGTCACCGAGGAGGTCGCCGCACAGGTGCTGTCGCTTCCGGTCTACCCCTCGCTCACCGAGGACGAGCTGACCACCATCGTCGAGGCCGTCAACAAGGTCGCGGCGGCGGGCAGCTGATGACGCTGCGCGCGGGGGTCCTCGGGCTCGGCATGATGGGCAAGAACCACTGCCGGGTGCTCGCATCCGTCAGCGGTGTCGAGTTCGTGGGCGTCTACGACCCCGCCGACAACGTCCCCGACCGGGTCGAGGGCAAGCCGGTGTCGAAAGACCTGGAGGCCTTCCTCGACGGCGTCGACTACTGCGTCGTGGCGACCCCGACCATCTACCATCTCGAGATGGGCCGCGTCCTGGCCGGCCGCGGCATCCACGCGCTCATCGAGAAGCCGGTGGCGCACGACGCGGAGTCCTCCCAGGAACTCGTCGACCTGTTCGAGACGGCGGGGCTGGTCGGCGGTGTCGGGCACATCGAGCGCTTCAACCCGGCGCTGCAGTCGATGCGCACGCGGCTGGAGGACGGGCTGCTCGGCGACATCTACCAGATCGCGACCCGGCGTCAGGGGCCGTTCCCCGGCCGCATCGCCGACGTCGGCGTCATCAAAGACCTGGCGACCCACGACATCGACCTCACTGCCTGGGTCAGCCAGCAGAGCTACGTCACCGTGAACGCGCGCACCGCGTTCCAGAGCGGACGTAAGCACGAGGACATGGTCGTGGCGGTCGGCACCCTGAGCAAGGGCACCATCGTCACCCACACCGTCAACTGGCTGACGCCGTTCAAAGAGCGCACCACGATCGTCACCGGCGAGAAGGGGGCACTCGTGGCCGACACCCTGACCGCCGATCTGACCTACTTCGAAAACGGCGTGTTCCACACCGAGTGGGCCGGCATGTCCGCGTTCCGCGGCGTGAGCGAGGGCGACGTGACGCGCTTCGCCATCCAGAAGAAGGAGCCGCTGCTCGCCGAGCACGAGGCGTTCCGCGACGCCGTGCTGAGCGGCGACACCAGCGGCATCGTGACGCTGGCGCAGGGTGCCGAGAACGTCCTCATCGCCGAGAAGCTCGTCGCCGACGGGCTTCAGTACCGGCTCGGGTGACGCGGGGATGAGCACACCGCGCCGGGCGCTGGTCGCGTCCGACTCCCACATCGCCAAGGACACGCGGATCCTCTACCAGATCACCTGGCTTCGCGAGGCGGGCTGGACCGTCGACACCCTCGGTCGCGGGCCGGCCTCCGCCGAGGCCGACGGCGCGCACTACGAGATGCCGCTGCGGCCGTTCTGGCAGCGCCTGCTGGCCAACACCCTGCTGCCCCGGCGCCTGCGTTACCAGGCGATCGTGCGCGGCGCGATCCCCCGTGAACTGTCCGAGGCGACGGCGCGCTACGACCTCACGATCATGAACGAGGTCGAACTGCTGCCGTGGTTCGCCGAGGTCGAGTCGCGGCTGCTCGCCCCCGGCGGAACCCGCCACCTCGACCTGCACGAGTACTCGCTCAGCCAGCGCCGCGGTCTCGTGCATGAGCTGTTCTTCCGGCGGTACCGCGATTGGCTCGCCGGATTCATCGGATCGCCGATCTTCACCACGCGGTCGACGGTGTCCGACGGCATCGCGGATCTGTACGTCGAGACCATCGGAATCCCCCGCCCGGCGATCGTACGCAGCTGCCCCGAGTTCGTCGAGCAGCAGCCCTCCGACGTCGATGCCGGCGACATCCGACTCCTCCACCACGGCGGCGCGCAGGCGATCCGGTCGCCCGAGCTGATGATCGACGCGATGGAGCATCTCGACGAGCGGTTCAGCCTGCACCTCATGCTCATCGGCTCGCCCCGGCTGGTGGCGGACCTCCGGCGCCGCGCCGAACCGTACGGCGATCGGGTGCAGTTCCACCCGCCGGTCGGGGTGCGCGACGTGGCCCGTGCGGTCAACCCGTACGACCTCGAGGTCATCTTCTATCCCCCGTTCACCCAGAACCTGCGCTACGCCCTGCCCAACAAGGTGTTCGAGGCGGTCCAGGGCCGGCTCGGACTCGTCGTGGGCGAGAGCCCCGACATGGCCGGCATCACGCGGCGCTACGACATGGGCGTCGTCGTCGAGGGCTGGACCGGGGCCGACCTCGCGCGCGCCCTCAACGCCGTCACGGCCGACGACGTCCGGCGCTTCAAGGCCGCGGCCGACACGGCGGCCGACGACCTGAACGTCGACGCCGAGGCGCGCATGTTCTTCGCGGCGATCGGCGCGGCCGGTGCCTGAGGCTCTCGTCATCTCGCAGTCGCAGGTGCGGGGCGACTCGCGCGTGCGACGGCAGATCGACTGGCTGGCCGCCGACGGCTGGACCGTCGACACGCTGGGTCTCGGCCCGCACCCGAGCGACGTCGTGCGCACCCACTACGAGATGGTGGACGAGCCCGCCTGGACCAAACCCCGGCCGATCAAGGCCCTGATCCACCTCTACCCCAGCTTCCGCTCCCGGTTCCGCCTGCTCAGCCTGTCCCGCATCCCGCGCGAGGCCGTCGCGGCGATCCGATCCGGCCGGTACCGCCTCGTCGTGTTCGAGGACGTCCACCTGATCGCCTGGATCGACGACGAGACCACCTTCGGGCCGCACCGGGCGGACATGCACGTGCATCTCGACATCCACGAGTACCACCCGCCGGTGCTGGCGCCGACCGTCGTCGGCCGGGGGCTCGTGAACCCCTACTACCGCTGGTCTCGCGCGCACATCGGCTCGCCGCACTTCGCCACGCGCACCGTCGTCGCGGACGCCTACGCCGACGTGTACGAACGCGAGTTCGGCTTCACCCGGCCCCTCGTCGTGCGCAACGCGCCGCCCGCCGTCTCTCAGAAGCCCGGCGCGGTCGACCCGGACCGCATCCGGCTGCTGTACCACGGCGGCGCCGTGTGGGAGCGCGGCCTACAGCAGATCATCGACGCGCTCGAGCATCTCGACGACCGGTTCACGATGACGTTCATGCTGACCGGCTCGCAGAAGACCGCCCAGCAGGTGCGCGAGGCATCGACCGGCAACCCGCGCGTCGAGTTCGTCCCCGCCGTCACCGTCCACGAGGTGGCCGGCGCCATCAACGGGTACGACCTGGAAATCATGTTCTACCCGCCGGCGACCGAGAACCTCCGACTCGCCCTGCCGAACAAGCTGTTCGAGGCCGTCCAGGGCAGACTCGGCCTGGTGGTGGGCGAGAGCCTCAGCATGGCGCAGGTCGTCGGCGAGCACGGCAACGGGGTCGTCATCGAGGGCTGGACGGGCGCCGATCTCGCGCGCGGTCTCAACGCGCTCACCGCCGATGACATCCGCCGGTTCAAGAAGGCGTCCGACCGGGCCGCCGCCGTGCTGAACGCCGAGCACGAGCGCGAGACCTTCCGCGCGGCGATCGCCGGCGCCTGATCGCGCGGGCGCCGGTGCCGGATGCCGGGGCCGCTTAGACTAGGACGTCGTGCCCGCCGTCGCGTGGCATTCCCCATCTCCGCGAAGGACTCCCCGTGAAGATCGCTGTCATCGCACTCGGCAAGATCGGCCTCCCGCTCGCCGTGCAGTTCGCATCCAAGGGGCACGATGTCGTCGGCGTCGACATCGACGCCCGCGCCGTCGAGACGATCAACGCCGGCCGCGAGCCGTTCCCCGGCGAGGCGCACCTGCAGGACAAGCTCTCCGAGCTCGTCCCGGCCGGCAAGCTGCGCGCCACCACCGACTACGCCGATGCGGTGCCCGGCGCCGACGCGGTGGTACTGGTGGTCCCCCTGTTCGTCGACAAGGACGACCTGCCCGACTTCGGCTGGATGGACGCCGCCACCCGGTCGCTCGGCGAGCACCTCACGCCCGGCACCCTGGTGTCGTACGAGACGACCCTGCCCATCGGCACGACCCGCACGCGCTGGAAGCCGATGCTCGAGGAGGTCTCCGGCCTGACCGAGGGGACCGACTTCCACCTGGTGTTCTCGCCCGAGCGCGTGCTGACCGGCCGCGTCTTCGAGGACCTGCGCAAGTACCCCAAGCTCGTCGGCGGACTGTCGGAGGAGGGCGCCCGGAAGGCCGTCGAGTTCTACGAGGCCGTGCTCGATTTCGACGACCGTCCCGATCTCGACCGGCCGAACGGCGTCTGGGACCTCGGCTCGGCCGAGGCCTCCGAGTTCGCCAAGCTCGCCGAGACCACCTATCGCGATGTCAACATCGGGCTGGCCAACCAGTTCGCCAAGTACGCCGGCGACAACGGCGTCGATATCTACCAGGTGATCGACGCCTCGAACTCGCAGCCCTACAGCCACATCCACCGGCCGGGCATCGCGGTCGGCGGCCACTGCATCCCGGTCTACCCGCGCCTGTACCTCTGGAACGACCCCGACGCCACCATCGTGCGCGCCGCCCGTCAGCAGAACGCCGGCATGCCCGGCTACACGGTGGGTCTGCTCGAGGGCGCCCACGGCGAGCTCGCCGGGGCGCGCGTCGCCGTGCTCGGCGCGGCGTACCGCGGCGGCGTCAAAGAGACCGCCTTCTCCGGGGTGTTCGACGCGGTCGCCGAGCTGACCTCGCGTGGCGCGACGGTGCTGGTCCACGACCCGCTGTACAGCGACGACGAGCTCGCCGGGTTCGGTTTCACGCCGTACCATCTGGGCGAGCCGATCGACGCCGTCGTGGTGCAGACCGACCATGCCGAGTACCGCGCGCTCGGCCCCGCCGACCTGCCCGGCATCCGGACCTTCGTCGACGGCAGGCGGATCAGCTCGGCCGACGCGTGGCCGGGAGTGACCTACCGCGCCATCGGCAAGGGCTGAGGCCCGCGCCCGCTCAGACGGTGGGCGGGGTGTAGGCGTCCTTGATGGCGGCGTACCGGGCCTTGTAGTCCTCGAAGGCCTCGAGCATGCGCTCGTCGACCTCGGGGTCCATCGCCGTGTTGTACTCGCCCTCGCCGAGGGTTTCGAACGACGAGATCTCGCGCCCCGCCGCGGCGTGCAGCGATGCCGTCATGAGGTTCATCTCGGTGTTCTGGATGCGCAGGTTGATGTCGAGCAGCGAGTCATCCGGGTACACGTCGATCACGCGCTGGTCGATGAAGCGCCCGCGGTCGATCGCCGTGTCGATGAAGTGACTGGTGACGCCCTGCGGCAGGCCGCGCAGGATCGCCCACTTGAGGTTGTCGAGGCCCCGGTTCAGCGGCAGCACGCCCGGGTGCAGGTTGACGATCCCCTGGTGGAACGGTTCGATGACGGGCTGCTTCAGGATGCGGGCGCCGAGGATGATGCCCGCCTCCGGCTGCAGCTCGGTCAGCGTGGCGGCCAGTTCGGGGCTGTCGTGATCGAGGTTGAGGTACTCGATGCCGAACCTCTCGCACAATTCTTCCGCCGTGGGGAAGGTCAGGCCCTGGGCTCCCACGCGGGTCGGCGAGCGCTTCACCTTCAGCTGCTTGAAGTCCTGAGCGACGACCACGTCCGGCGTCAGCCCGCTGGCGACGAGGGCGAGGATTCCGTCGTAGGTCTTCTGGTGGGAGAACGCGTACGCGAAGGCGACCAACACGCCTTCGACCTTAACAGAAGACGGGGAGGCTACTCGCCGGGGCCCTTGCGGCTGCGGGCGGCGCGCTTCGGCGGTGCGGGCTGCTCGTCGGCGGGGGGCGGTCCGGCCTGCAGCAGGGCGACGCGCCTGGCCAGCTCGGTGATGTCGTCCTCCATGTGACGGAACTTGCGGTAGGTCGTCGTCGCGTAGCCGAGGAAGACGATGACGAGCACATACAGCAGCAGGTCGGTACCCCTGCCGATGCCGACCAGGCGTGCCAGCCAGGTGAGCAGCTGCGGGAAGAAGACCGACACGGCGACCGCCGCGACGAACAACAGCAGCAGGATGCGCCGCACGGCCTGGTGGCGCGCGCCGCCCCCGCGCAGCACGAAGAAGGCGATGACGGCGACCGCCAGGACGGCGGCGATCTGGAAGACGATGGTCATGGGGTCACCTGAAGATCAGCTCGAAGAGGATGTTGACGGAGTTGAGCAGCGACTGCCCCTTGGCCTTGGAGTACTCGGTGTAGATCACGTGCGTCGGGTACTCGGCCCAGGCCACCTTGGCCTTGCCGATCTCGTCGATCAGCTCCGAGGCATGCGCCATGCGGTTCTGGGTGAGGCGCACCCGCTCGAGCAGGCTGCGGTCGAGAACGCGCAGCCCGTTGTGCGCGTCGGTCAGCGCCATGCCCGTCGTCATGCGGGTGTACGCCGCGGCAGTGCGCAGCACGAGGCGGCGGGTGCGAGCCATCTCGGTGCGGTCGTCGAGAAAGCGCGAGCCGATCACCACCTGCAGCTTCTCGGCCGACAGCTTCTCGACCATGCCCCGTGCGTCCGCCACCTGGTGCTGGCCGTCGGCATCGAAGGTGACCACCGAGGTCATGAGGGGATCGGAGAGGGCGAAATCGAATCCGGTCTGCAGCGCGGCGCCCTGGCCCATGTTGATGGGGTGCTCGACGACGACGGCGCCGCCGGCCCGGGCTGCCGCGGCGCTCTCGTCGCGGGAGCCGTCGTCGACGCAGACGACGTGGGGGAACACCGCGCGGACATCGCGCACGACACCTTCGATGACGCTTCCCTCGTTGTACATCGGGATGACGACCCAGGTGCGCGGCATGAGCCCAGTCTCCCACGTCCCGCGGGGGGACTGCCGCCGACGGGCACCTCGTAGACTCGTCGGGTGAGCACGACCCCCGCACGTCCGCGACGATCCATGTCGGGGGTGCTGGGGCTCTTCCGCGAGGTGCTGTCGGTCATGCCGCGCTCGGCGAGCCGCTACCTCATCGTCTACGCCGTCACGCTCGCTGCGCTGTCGCTGCTCGACGCCGCGGCGCTGGCGCTGCTCGCCGCCGTCACCGGTCCGGTGCTGAGCGGGGGAACCCTGCATCTGCCGCTGATCGGCGAGGTCTCCGATGCCGGACTGCTGGTGCTGGTCGGCCTGGTCTGCGCGCTCGTCATCGGCAAGAGCGCTCTCGCGATCTCGCTGCTCTGGGGTGCGACGAGGCGGTTCGCGAAGTACGAGCTGGCGATCGGCGCCCGGCTGTTCGAGAGCTACATCCACGCCCCGTGGGTCGAGCGGCTGAGGCGCAACTCCGCCGAGCTGGTGCGCCTGACCGACACGAGCGTCTCGGTCACGATCTCGAACTTCCTGCTGCCGGGGGCGACGCTGCCGGGCGAGTTCATGAACTTCGTGACCATCCTGATCGTGCTCGCGATCGCCCAGCCCCTGCTCGCACTCGTCGCGTTCCTGTACCTGACCCTGATCGGGTGCGTGCTGTTCTTCGTCGTCACCCGGCGCTCGCGCCAGGCCGGCCGGGTCAACCAGAACTACTCGGTGCGCAGCGTCCGGCTCGTCACCGAGATGATCGGCGCCCTCAAAGAGGTGACCCTGCGCAACAAGCTCGAAGAGGTCGCCGCCGTCGTGCAGGACAACCGCGGGCACTCGACGCGGGCGCGTTCGAACATCCAGTTCCTCGGCCAGGTCCCGCGCTACGTGCTCGAGGCCGGGATCATCGGCGGTGTCGTGCTGGTCGGCATCACCGGCTACCTGACCGGCGAACTGCCCGGAGCGCTGCTCGCCGTCGCGGTGTTCGGGCTCGCCGGGTTCCGTATGGCCCCCTCCATCATCCGGTTCCAGGCCGTCGTGTCGCAGGTGACCGCGAACCAGCCGCACGCCGAGGCCGTGGTGCGCGAGATCCGGGCCGTCGAGGCGGCGTCGACCCACCTGTCCGACCGGGGATCCCGGCCCCTCGCCGAGCACCCCGAGGCGATGACCTTCGACGCGGTGTCGTTCCGGTACGCCGACGACGCCCCCGACGCGGTCCAGGACCTGAGCTTCCGGATCCCGATCGGTTCCAGCGTGGCGTTCGTCGGGTCCTCGGGGGCCGGCAAGTCGACGATCATCGACCTGATCCTGGGGCTCATCGAACCCACCTCCGGCACGATCTCGATCGACGGCGTCGACCTGCGCGAACTCACCACGGCGTGGCGCGACCGGGTCGGCTACGTGCCGCAGGACGTGGCGCTGTTCGACTCGACGATCGCCCAGAACGTCGCCCTCAGCTGGACCGACGACATCGACCGGGACCGCGTGCGCACCAGCCTGAAGCAGGCGCAGCTGCTCGAGCTGGTCGACGCGCGCGAGTCCGGCATCGACGGGGCCGTCGGCGAACGCGGGCTCGCGCTCTCGGGGGGACAGCGCCAGCGGCTGGGCATCGCCCGCGCGCTCTACCCGCAGCCGCTCGTGCTGGTCATGGACGAGGCCACCAGCGCCCTCGACACCGCGACCGAGGCCGCGGTATCGGCCGCGATCCGCGAGCTGCAGGGCACCGTCACCCTGATCACCATCGCCCACCGGCTTTCGACGATCCGCGACGCGGACCGCATCTTCTTCCTCAGCGGCGGGCGCATCGTGGCCTCCGGGACGTTCGACGAACTCGTCGCCGCCGTCCCCGAGTTCGCCCTGCAGGCGGCCCTCGCCGGTCTCATCGACTCGGCTCCGGCCGCGAAGGCAACGGCGAAGGCTCCGGCCGCGAAGGCTCCCGCGCGCGCGACGACGCGGAAGCCCGCGAAACGCGCGCCGAAGGACTAAGCGGTCAGGGCATCCGCCACGCGCTCGGCGGCGTGCCCGTCACCGTACGGTGCCGCGTCGGTCGGTGCCGGCGCGGGCCGCTGCACCGTCGCGCCGAGGATCGTCAGATCGGCGTCGACGAGGGCGTTCCAGCCCAGCTCGACGGTCTCGACCCACTCGGTCTCCGACCGGATCGTCGTGCAGGGCACGCGGAGCAGGAAGGCCTCTTTCTGCAGACCGCCGGAGTCGGTGATGACGCCGGCGCTGCCGAGCACCGCGGCGATCAGCTCGGGGTAGCCGAGCGGGTCGATCGGGCGGATCGCACCGGTGGCCAGGTCGAGGCCGTGGTCAGCCGCCTTCTGCGCCAGCCGCGGGTGCACGAGCAGCAGGACCGGGTGATCGAGCCGGCCGAGTTCGGCGATGATCGCCCCGAGCCGCGCCGGGTCGTCGGTGTTGTCGGGACGGTGCAGGGTCGCGACGTAGTAAGCGCCCGGCTCGACGCCGGCGGGGGCTGCGGTGCCGTCGGCGATCACCCGGTCGCGCACGCGGTACAGCACATCGGTCATGACGTCGCCGACCAGCAGGCTGCGCGCGGCGAGCCCCTCGTCGGTGAGGTGACGCATCGCCACCTCGGTCGGGGCTAGGCAGAGGTCGGAGGCGTGGTCGGTGAGCACCCGGTTGTGCTCCTCCGGCATGCGCTTGTTGAACGAGCGCAGCCCGGCCTCGAGATGCGCGAGGGGGAGGTGCAGCTTGACCGCATCGATCGCCGCGGCGAGCGTGGAGTTGGTGTCCCCGTAGACCAGCACCCAGTCGGGGGCGTACTTCTGGAACACGGGCTCGAGCCCGGCGAGCATCGCGCCGGTCTGCACGCCGTGCCCGCCCGAGCCCACGGCCAGGTTCTCGTCGGGCTGCGGGATGTCGAGGTCGCGGAAGAACACGTCCGACAGTCGCTCGTCGTAGTGCTGACCGGTGTGCACCACGATGTGTTCGGCACGGCCGGCGAGGGCGTGCGAGACGGGGGCGAGTTTGACGAACTGCGGGCGGGCGCCGACGACGCTCAGGATCTTCACCCGTCGAGGATACCGGGTCGTCCCCGGGCGCCCGGCGGGGGTCTCAGCCGAGCAGACGGGCGACGATGCCCCTGACCACATCCTCGTCGGCGGCGGCGGAGAGCTCGCCGCGGGCCGCCACGTCGGAGTGCCTCTTGTACTCGGCGACCGCCTCGGGCGTGAGCTGCCCGAGGGCCGCGGTGAGCGCCTCCGCCGAGGCGTCGGCGCTGGTGATGCCGAGGCCGTAGCGGGCCATCAGGGCGTCGATCTCCTCCGACGGGCTGAACACCAGCGCGAGCCGGGCCTGCACGAAGTCGAAGAACTTGTTGGGCAGCATGTACCGGTGGTTGGTGGTGATCATCGGCACGCTGTACACCCCGACGTCGTACTTGTTCAGCTCGGGCACCAGCTCGTCGGGTTTCACCGCATCGTGGAACGTGATGCGGTCCGAGCGCCCGGCGAGGGCCCGCAGGCTGCGCCAGTACGCCCCGCCGTCGCCCGCCTGCACCAGGTACAGGTCGAGCGTGAATCGATCGCCCGCTGCGATGGTGCCGGTGATCAGCGCCTCGATGTTGCGACCCGGCACGGCCGCTCCGCTATGCACCAGGCGGATGCGGCCCTCGACCGGGGCGGACGGAGCGAGCTCGCGGAACGCGCTCGCGTTGCGCACCAGTTCGGTGTGCAGGCCGAACTGCTCGTCATAGAGCCGGGCGATCGACCCGGCGACGGCGGTCACCGCGGCCGCCCGCGGCAGATACTGCCGGCACACCCACCGCATATACGGGGCGATGAGCAGGCGCCAGGACAGCACCTGGGTGCGTTCGCCCGGTGCCCACTCGTGCATGTCGCCCCACACGGGCGCATCGCCGGCGACCGCGAACGCGAGCGGCAGGGCCCGCGCCTCGTTCGCCACCACCATGTCGAAACGGCGATCCCCGATCGCGGCGCGCGCGGCCTTCACGGCCGGTGCGGCGAGCTCGACCGCGCGGTAGCGGCGCAACGTGAGACCGATCACCCCGGAGACGGTCTGCGGCAGCGTGTACGACTCGGGGATCTCGAGATGCTCGGTGGCGCCGGCCGGCTTCGGCCCGAACCCCACGGTGGTGACATCGGCGGTCTCGGCCAGGATCGCGAGCTGCCGCAGCACGCGCGAGTCGCGCACGATCGGGGTGAGCGAGATGCAGAGGATGCGGGGGCGGCTCATCGGCGTGCGGCTCCTTCGCGGATGCGGCGGGCAGGCAGGACGGCCGCGATCGCCTCGACCCCGCGCTCGGCCACCGCGCGCAGCGAGTACTCCGCCGCGCCGCGGCGGGCCAGTTTCGCACGCTCTGCCTCGGTCGCCGGGTGGGCAAGCGCATCGCGCATCGCCTCGGCGACCTGGTCGACGTCGTAGTCGACGCCCCAGCCGTTGCCCGGCTCGTCGGCGAACGTGCGGCCGGGCACGGTGCCGGCATAGACCACGCGGGTCCCGCACACGACCGAGGCGTACATCTTCACCGGGAACATGCGATGGTAGGCGGTTCCCGGCCGGACGCTGGCGAGGGTGGCGACCGCTCCCCGGATCCATTCCGCCGTCTCCTCCGGCGAGAGCCGGGGCTCGAAGTGCACGGCGCCGGGAGCGATGCGGGCCGCCGCCTCCTCCAGCAGGTCGCGGTCCGAGCCCTGGCCGACGAACACCACCTGCACGTCCGGGTCGGTGGTGCGCACCCGTGCCACGGCGTCGATGAAGATGTCGGCCCCGTGCATCTCGGATGCCGTGCCGGCGTACACCAGGTACGGGTGGCCGAGGTCGCGGCGCGGGCCCTCCGGCGTGAACAGGGTGTCATCGGCGCCGTTGCCGAGCGTGACGATCCGCGAGCGGACCCCGAGTTCGATGACGCGGTCGGTGAACTCCTGCGAGGCCGAGATCACCGTGGCCGCGCCGTTCAGGGCGAAGAGCTCGAAGCGGCGCAGCAGACGCGCGACCAGCCCCGGCTCGTCGATCGCCTCGACGGCGTCGGACCAGATGTCGGCCAGGTAATAGACGTACGGGATGCGGCGGATGCCGCAGGCGAGGCGCATCGCGACCCCGCTCGTCGGCGGCGGCTCGACGACGACACCGTCGAGGCCGCGCGAGAACAGCACGCGGAAGAATGCCGGGACATCGAAGCTGGCGTACTGCAGATACCCGCGCACGTAGTCCTTGCGATCGCGCAGCACGGGTGCCCGCCGGATCTCGATGCCCTCGTGACCGGCGGGCTCACCCGGGTAGGCCCGCGGCGGCCGGGTGGTCAGCACCCGGACGGCCGCACCGGCGTCGCGCATGGCCCGAGCGAGGGCTGCCAGCCGGTAGGACGCGGCCCCCGGTTCTGGCCCGTAGATGCGGGTGACCAGCGCGATGTTCCGGCCGGAAAGCGGGGTGGGCATCCCCCGATTCTGTCACAGGGCCGCGGTCGCTCCGCCGCGCTGAGGGGCCGCGGAGAGCGGCGCCGGAGGCCGTCCCGCGGCCAGGCGCGGGACGATCAGGAACATCAGCACGCCGTATGCGACGCTGCCCAGCAGCCACACGGCCGTGGGGCCGAGGGGCCCGGTCCACCACCACTCGGCGCCCGCGTCGAGGTTCGGCGCGGCGCCGTCGATGCCGGTGACGTAGCGGCGGATGTCGAAGTGCAGGGCGATGAAGTGGGCGCCCGTGAGGACCGTCGCCACCAGCAGCGCCGGGACCCGTTCCAGGCGCAGCGCCCGCCCCGCCGGGGTGAGCATGAGCAACCCGGCGAGCAGGATGATCAGCGGGAACAGGTACCGCGGCTGCACCTGCTCGCCCACCGCGTCGCCCCCGGCCTGCAGCACATAGACCGGAAGGGCCCACAGCACCACGAACGTCGCGAGCACCGCGATCGTGGTGCGCCGGGTCTTCAGCCCCAGTCCGGTGAAGCCGACGGCCGCGAACGTCGCGATGATGCCGAGCGGCACCACCCACGGAAGCGAGACATCCAACCAGCCGAGCCCCCAGGTGCCGAGGACCCCCGACCACACGAACGGGACGTTGAGCAGGTTGTAGGCCAGCAGAGCGAACCCGGTGAGGCTGTCGGAGAGGTCGCCGCCACCCGGACCGGCGGGAGCCGAGCCACCACCGGCGAAGCCGTTGAGACCGCTGTTGACCTGGCGGGCCGACAGGAAGAACGCCAGGGCGACGAGGCCCATCGCCAGCGGCAGGATCGCCTGCAGCAGATAGGCCCGCGAGCGAACCACCGTGAGCCCGAGCACGAGCACGATCGCGAAGCCGGCGTAGAGCGCTGCATCGCCCCGCGATCCGGCAGCGATGACCACCGATGCCGCGAACAGCGCACCCAGCGCCACCCGCGTGCGCCCCACGGTCTCGAAGTAGCCGAGCAGGGCGAAGAACGCTGACCCGACGCCGATCATCGCCCAGGCGCTGGGGTTGTTCGAGCCGAACAGCGACAGCCCGAGGGGCAGGGTGGTGATCACCCAGGTCCAGAGCAGCGCGGGGCGCCGGGCCACCGGCAGCAGCGCGTAGAGCGCCACCGTCAGCCCGAGGAACAGCACGACGGTCAGCAGGCGCATGAGCAGCGCCGAGGTCTGTATGTCGGCGCCCGCGAGCAGACCGTTCACCGCGTAGTAGACGGGCGGGTACTGGCGATCCCAGTTGCCGCGATCGGTGTCGATGCGGGTGTCGCTGGCCCACAACTCCGCCTGGCAGGCGGCGCTGCGCTCCGGGTTGCCGACGAAGCAGGCGACCTCGACGAGATCGTCGGGCACGTCGCGCGTGTCGGGGTCGCCGGTCGGGGCGCAGAACTCGGCCGCGACCGGACTCGCGCACCAGGTGCTCACCAGATGGAAGTCGTCGTCGGCGCCGGCGCCGATCGGCGAGGCGAACATCCAGGCGAGCAGGGCCAGCAGGGCCAGCGCCGGCAGCAGGGCGATGCGCGCGGCGGGCGGCAGCCGGTTCACGTCGCCGCCTTGTCGAACGACATGAGCTTGACGTACTCCGCGACCATCGGCACATCCCGCCGCACGGTCGGGAAGTCGCCCGAGGCGGTGATGCGGCCCGCCTCGACGACGAACACCACATCGGCGTGCTGCACGGTCGAGAGCCGGTGGGCGATGACCACCAGGGTGGTCGAGCCGCGCAGCTTCTGCAGGCTCTCGCTGATCACCGACTCGGTCCCGGCGTCGAGCCCGCTGGTCGCCTCGTCGAGCACGAGCAGGCTCGGCTGGGAGTAGAGCGCGCGGGCCAGCCCGATGCGCTGGATCTGGCCACCGCTGAACGCGTCGGCCTGCTTGCCGACGCTGGTGTCGATGCCATCCGGCAGCGTCGCGATGAAGTCGGAGAGCTGAGCGAAGCCGAGCACCTCCCGGACGCGATCGCGGTCGATCTCGTCGGCCTCGATGCCGAGGGCGACGTTCTCGGCGATCGTGCCGGAGACCATGCCCGGCCGCTGCGGGACGTACGACACCGCTCCGGGTGCCGCTGCGCGCAGCACCAGCGGTGCGGTTCCGCCGATCCGCACGGTGCCCGAGGTCGGTCTCGCGAGCCCGAGGATCACCTCGGCCAGCGTGCTCTTGCCGGCCCCCGACGGCCCGACCAGCGCGACGAAGCTGCCCGGCTCGATGGTCAGGGTCACGCCCGTGAGCGCGGCCGACTTCTCGCCCGGGTAGGTGTAGCCGAGGTCGTCGAGGTCGATGCCGAGCGGGCCGTCGTGCGGAATGGCGGCCGGGGCGGGCTGGGCGGTGACGTCGTCCGCGGATCGCGCGGCCGCATCCGCACGCACCTCCCGCAGCAGGGCACGCGCCCGGGAGGACTGCTCGGTGTTGACCTTGAGCGCCGCCACCGCGGTCTGCAGCGGCAGGATCGCCCCCATGATGCGGACGGCGCCGCCGAGGAAGACGCCGAGAGTCGCGAGCCCGTCGGCGAGCTGGTTGGCCAGCAGCTGCTGACCGACGAACAACACGACGCCCAGGATCAGCGCCGTCTCGATCACGAAGCGGGGCATGCCGCCCAGGAACGCCAGCGTCGCGCTGCTGCGCGCCAGGCGGGTGCGGGATGCGGCGAGCCGGTCGAGGTAGAGACGGCCGCGACCCAGCACGGAGATCTCGCGGAAGCTGTCGATCGTGTCGCTCACCGAGCCGACCGTCTCGACCGTGCTGGCCGCGGCATCCTCACCCGCGCGCTTCAGGATGCGCGCGATACCGGCCTGCATGCCGATCACGATCAGCGCGAAGTAGAGCAGCGCGAACAGGGCGACCACCGGATCCACCACGATGAACGCGGCGGCGACCACCAGCAGCAGGAAGCCCTCGACGACGATGCTGGCGATGTTGTTGAGCACCCCGGTGAACGTCCACTTCGTGGACTCGGTGAGCGCGAACTGGAAGTCGGCCTTCGACATGCGCCGGACGTTCTCGAGCGTCCCGCCGAGCAGATGGGCCGTGAGCTGCTGGGCGTTGCGCGCCTCGATGCGGGCGATGAACGCGGTGAGCAGGCGCGACAGGGCGATGGCGATGATCGCCTTCACCACGAACACCAGCAGCACGAAGACCACCAGCCACAGCAGGCCGGCGTGGTCGAGGTCGGGCAGGGTGAAGCCGAGGAACGACAGGCTCTTGCCGCCGGTGAACTGGGTGGCGCCGAGCGCGGCCACGACGCCGACCAGCAGGATGCCGAGCACGTCGAGGAACCCGACGAGGGCACGCGCGCCGACGATCACCACGTAGATCATCCGCTCGCGCGGGGTGAGCAGAGAGAACGTCTCTCGGGCGGCGCGGATCACCCGTTCAGAGTAGCCGCTACCGGTCGATGCGCTTGATCGGGCCGGTCAGCCCGGTGGTCCCGGCGGGCTGGCCCACGTCGACCCGCCGCGGACGCGTCGTCAGCCGGTCGCGGATCTTCCGGCTCACCCCGGCGATGCCGCCCTCGCGGAGGTAGTGTACGACCCTGCGCAGGTCGTGCAGCACGCCGTAGTGCTTGACCAGCCGCAACTGCACGACGCTCTCGCGCTCGATCATCCTGCGGTCGGGCGCGTGCCACGGCTCGCGGACGTAGTCCACGAGCGGCTGCAGCACCGTCTCCCAGCGGAACCGCTCGCGCACACGCTGCACGTTCTCCCGGGCGCGTGCCGCGAAGTCGTCGTCGAACAGCACCAGCTCGAGGGCGTCGGCGAGGGCGTCGATGTCCTCGGGGGGAACGGCGACGCCGAGCTGCTCGCGTCTGATCAGCTCGCCGAAGCTGTCGCCCTTGGTCGCCACCATCGGCAGCGACGTCCACAGGTAGTCCAGGATCCGGGTGCGGAACGCGAGGGTGGTCTCGAGGTGGAACCCGTGGGTGCTGACACCGACATCGGCGTCCATCAGGTAGTTCTGGCGGTCCTCGTACGGCACCCAGGTCTCGTTGAAGAACACCGCGGTGTCGAGAACCCCGAGGCTGCGCGCCAGCTCACGGGACTGCTCGACGATCGGCATCTCGTCGACGCCGGGATGCTTCGTGCCCTGGAAGAACAGCCGGACGCTCGGTCGCGTGCGATGCAACTGCGCGACCGCGCGGATCAAGGTCAGCGGATCGAACCAGCTGTACAGCCCGCCGCCCCAGATGATCACCTTGTCGTCGGCTCCGATGCCCGGGTGGACGCCCTTGAGCACGCGGGCGTGATGCACGGGATCGTCGGTGGGCAGCCCGAACGGCACGATCCGCAGCAGCCGTTTCAGATCGGGCTCGTCGCCGTAGGTGTGCGGGTTCAGTCGCCCGAGGGCCGCGAGTTGACCCAGGTAGAAGAGGCGCTGCCGGTCGGAGGCCGCCATCAGGAAATCGGCGCGCAGCAGCTGCTCGTTGAGCAGCTCGACGCGGTCGGCGACGATGCGCTTGTATTCGGCGAACGGCTTGTCGCGCGCCTGCTCGAGCTGCTCGACGTGCATGGGGTCGTAGATGTCGGCGACCAGGATCTTGCGCGAGCGCCGGAGCGGCCGGAACATCGACATCGCGTGACCCTGGAAGATGATGACATCCGCCCAGCGCTCCAGCTTGGCGAACGCGCGATGCCGGCCGGGCGGGACCAGGAACTGCTCGAACGGGGCGGTCTGCGCGTCGAGGATCGAGGTGGTCACCAGGCGCACCGCGTGCTCTGCCGAGAGGACGAGCGCGATGTTCCAGCTGCGGATCGCGGGACCTGCCATCTTGGGCCCGATGGGGTCACTGGTCACGACCAGTACGTTCGTCACCGGATCAGCGTAGTCCGGCCTGACTGGGAGGTTGCAGGAGGTCTCGGAGCACGTCGCGCAGGCCGTAGCTGAAGCGCGAATACTCCCCGAGCGCGGCGCGGAACAACACCCGGGGCGCCCGCGCGATCCGGTTCTGCGGCAGGTCGCGGCGCCGTCGGCGGTGCGCTACCCGCGCCCGCGCCGCAGCGAGCCGGTCGGCGGGAACCCGCTCCCCCAGCCGCTCGAGCGCGGCGACGTAGCTCTCGGCGCGTTCGAGCTGCCTGCTCGCCCGCGGCTCGCGCGGCTCGCGCAACCGCGCCAGCTGCTCGCGCCGGGTGAGCCGCCGCGCGCCGATCTGGTTGCCGCCGTGCTGGCGGTAATCGGCGAGCGCGACGGGCAGCAGGCGGATGCGACCGGTCGCGGCCGCGATCGCCGCCAGCCACTCGTCGTGGATCCACCCCTCCCCGACCGGAAATGCGAAGTCCGCCAGCTCGCGCCGGATCGCCGCCGTCATGCCGGTCACCAGGTTGCGCCGCAGCAGCACCTCGAATCCGCCGCCCCCGGCGAGACCGGAGCGCTCGGCCGGACTCGCCTCCAGCGCGTCGAGCAGGTTCCGACCGAGCGGGAGGCCGTCGGCGCCGACCAGCCGCGCGTCGCTGTGCACCAGGAGCACCTCGGGGTCGGCCGCGAACGCGTCGCGCAGCGCCGCGAGCTTGCCGGGAAGCCAGACGTCGTCCTGGTCGCTCAGCACCACGATGTCGCCGGTGGCGTGTGCCGTCGCGTCGGCGAAGTTGGCCGCCACGCCGAGCGGCGGGTCATGCCGGCGCACGACGAGCGTCGTGCCCGGATGCTCCCCCGCCAGGCGCTCCACGATCGCGACGGTGTCGTCGCGCGAGGCGTCGTCGCCCAGCACGAGCTCGTCGGGGCGGGGGTCCTGGGTCAGGATGCTGCGGACCTGCTGCTCGACGAACCCCGCACCGTCGTGCGTGCAGAGCGCGACGCTGATCCTCACGCCGCCAGCCTAGGGCGAGCGGCGTGGCTAGGATCGAACTCACCATGGCCAACAGCAGCCGCGGACCGTCGGTGGGGATCGTGACGGTCGCCTACCGCTCCAACCGCGTGCTCGGCGGATTCCTCGCCTCCATCCCCGCGGCCGTCACCGGCCCCGCACCCGTCGTGGTGGTCGACAACGCGCCCGGCTCGAACGCCGATGCGTCGCGACTGGCCGCCTCCCACGGCGCGGCCTACGTCCCGATGCCCGCGAACCCCGGATACGGCGGGGCCGTGAACGCGGGGGTCGCCGCCCTCCCGGACGAGGTGGACTGGGTGCTGATCAGCAATCCGGATGTCGTGCTCGCCCCCGGCGCGATCGACGCGCTCCTTCAGCACGCGGCCTCCGACCCCGCGATCGGCGCAGCCGGCCCCGCCGTCCTCAACCCGGACGGCTCGGTCTACCCGTCGGCGCGTGCCGTCCCGTCGCTGCGCACCGGGGTCGGGCACGCGCTGTTCGTCAACCTCTGGCAACGCAACCCGTGGACCCTGGCCTACCGGCGCGAGAGCGACCCGAGTGACGAGTCGCGCGACGCCGGGTGGCTGTCGGGCTCGTGCCTGCTGGTGAGACGCAGCGCGTTCGATGAGATCGGCGGGTTCGACGACGGGTACTTCATGTACTTCGAGGACGTCGATCTCGGGTACCGCCTCGGCAAGGCGGGCTATCGCAACGTGTACCAGCCCGCGGCCCGCGTGACGCACGTGGGGGCGCACTCCACCGGCGGAGAATCGGCGCGCATGGTCCAGGCCCACCACCAGAGCGCCCGGCGCTTCCTGTCGAAGAAGTACGCCGGCTGGTGGCTCTGGCCGGTGCGCCTCACCCTCCGTGTCGCCCTGAACCTGCGCTCCCGCGCCATCACGCGCCGTCTCCGGCGCGACGGGACCGCGCCCCTCTAGGCCCGGTCGAGCAGGCGCTGCAGGTAGACCCCGTAGCCGCTCTTGGCCAGCGGCGCCGCGAGGGCCGCGAGCTGGGCGTCGTCGATCCAGCCGGCGCGCCAGGCGATCTCCTCGATGCAGCCGATCTTGATGCCCTGCCGGTCTTCGATGACCCGGACGTACTCCGAGGCCTGCATCATCGACTCGATGGTTCCGGTGTCGAGCCAGGCGGTCCCGCGGTCGAGCACGTGCACCTGGAGCTTGCCGGCCTGCAGGTAGCGTTCGTTGACCGTCGAGATCTCGAGTTCGCCGCGGTCACTCGGCTGGACGTTGCGGGCGATCTCGACCACCGCGTTGTCGTAGAAGTAGAGTCCCGGCACCGCATACGAGCTCTTCGGCGCGGCCGGCTTCTCTTCGATCGACACCGCCACCATGTCGTCGTCGAACTCGACGACGCCGTACGCCTCCGGATTCGCGACCTGGTACGCGAAGATCAGCCCACCGTCGATGTCGCGGTACTGCCGCAGCTGCGACCCGAGCCCGCCGCCGTGGAAGATGTTGTCGCCCAGCACCAGGGCCACGGAATCCTCGCCGATGAACTCCTCGCCGATGAGGAACGCCTGGGCGAGGCCGTCGGGCGAGGGCTGCTCGGCGTAGCTGATCGACATCCCCAGCTCGTATCCGTCGCCGAGCAGCGCGCGGAACTGGCCGCCGTACTCGGGCGTGGTGATGACGAGCACCTCGCGGATGTCGGCCATCATCAGTGTCGACAGCGGGTAGTAGATCATCGGCTTGTCGAAGATCGGCATCAGCTGCTTCGAGATGCCCTTGGTGATCGGCCAGAGCCGGGTGCCGGAACCGCCGGCCAGGATGATGCCCTTCACGCCAGGGTCCTCTCGTACGCGATGCACTCCTCGTACGAGGGGAGCAGGCCCTGCTCGAGCGCTTGCTGGAGGCTCGGCGCCGCCAGGTCTTTCGGCGACAGCAGCGGCTCGCCTGCCTCGGCCGGGAACGCCAGTGCGATGTCGGGGTCGCTCGGCGAGATGCCGAGCTCGCGGGAGGGGTTGTACACCTGGGAGACGAGGTAGCTGACCACGGCGCCCTCGGTGAGGGCGACGAAGCAGTGCCCCAGTCCCTCGGCGAGGTAGATGGCGCGACGGTCCACGTCATCCAGGCGCACCGAATCCCAGGTGCCGAACGTGGGAGAGCCCACCCGCAGGTCGATGACGTAGTCGAGCACGGCGCCGCTGAGCGCCGTCACGTACTTGGCCTGGCCCGGCGGAACCAGCGCGTAGTGGATTCCGCGCACGGTTCCGCGCTTGGACACCGAGGTGTTGCCCTGGCGGACCGTGAACGGGTGGCCGAGCGCCTGCTCGAGGGGTTCGAACCGGTAGTGCTCGAAGAAGACGCCGCGGTCGTCGCCGTGCTGATCCGGGGTGAACTCGACGGCACCGGGGATGCTGAGGGGCCTCGACTGCACGACCGGGAGTCTATCCGCCCAGGCCGGATGCCGATCGGGTGACCGCGACCTCGAGTGCCGGCCGGCCGAGCACGAGCGTCCACCAGTTCGCCCCCGGGCGCGGGGTGACGACGGCCACGGCGACGGGAGCTGCGGGGTCGTAGCCGATGCCGAAGCGTCGCATCGCCGCGTCGTCGCGACCCTCGAGCAGGCGCGGCACGCGCGAGAGCGCGACCCCGAACCGGCCGGGTTCGCCGGTCGCGAGGCCGACCCAGGCGGTCACCTCGTAATAGGGAGGGGTGCGCCCCTCGAGGTTCCACTCGACCGTGCGATCGTCGAGAACGATGGTGCCGGCGGATGCGGTGGCCGGCTCCGCCGCGAGACCCGCGATGATCTGCTCCTGCTTGCGCGCATCGGCGACCAGTTCGAGCGAGAGCTGAGCCGAGAGCAGGGTCGCGGCGGCCGTGACCGCCGCCCCGGCGACGAGGACCGTCCGCCTCCCGCGCAGGATGCGCAGGGCGGCGAGGATCACGATGGCGACCCCGACCGGCAGCAGCATCTGGTGCCTGCTGTGCAGGTCGGCGAAGGCGGGCAGCTTGCCGACCACCGCATACGGCAGCATGCCCAGCCCGAAGGCGCCGAGCCCGGCCGCCGCGGTGCGCAGCGGGTCGCGCGTCCGCTCGGGGGCGCGCGCGCCGGCCAGCGCCCAGCCCGCGATCATGGTCCCGGCGACCACCATCAGGCCGGCGATGAGGAAGGCGGCCGCCGCATCCCGCTCGCGCGTGAGGAACACCCCGGCCCCCGCACCGGCGATCGAGATGCCGACGGCGAGGCCCGCGCTCATCCGCGCGTGCCGGAAGCCCCCGCCGCGCGGCGCCGTCGCCAGAACGGCGGTCAGGGCGACCGCGAGGGCGGCGAGCACGACGAGCGTGACGCGCGCCCAGATCGGAAGCGGCGTGTACCAGGGCGCGAACCGGTTGTAGTCGGCCCAGATGCCGAAGCTCGGGAACAGGCGCGGTCGCAGCACCCAGAACGCCACGGGGGCGATCAGCAGGGGGAGGTGCCGCAGCGCGAACCGCAGGATGACCGGCAGCAGGGGCCGGCGGCGGGCGGTCGCCAGCAGGAGCGCGTGCCCCATCGGCAGCGCGAAGAACACCAGCAGCGACCCGGTCGTGAAACTCGCCAGGAAGAGCAGGGTCGACGCGGCCACCCGTCCCCACGACGGCCGCCCGAGCGCATCGCGCTGCCCGTCGACCAGCACGAGCCAGGCGAGCGCGAACACGGCGAGGCTGACGGTGTAGGTCCAGAGCACGTCGATGCCGACCCGTCCGGCCGCGAACGGCAGCACGGTGATGAGGGCGGCCAGCAGCCAGCGCTCGGCAGCAGCCAGCCCCAGTCCGCGCCGGGTGATCCGCAGCACCGTCCAGCCGGTGATCACCGTCGCCACAAAGGACACGACCTTGAACGCGACGGGGCCGATGGCGTCGAGCACCAGAGCCGGCGGCGTCAGCCAGGGCAACCCCATGTCGGGGTAGAGCTGCGGCAGCGGCCACCAGTCGTCGCAGATCCGGGCGTCCGGCACGAGCAGCGCCGGTCCCCAGGCGACGAGCGCGAGCCCGGCGATGCCGGCGATCGCCAGCCATGCCGAGCGCAGGGTCTGACCGTCGGGCAGGCGGTGCGCGCCGTACCCGGTGAGCATCGCGCCCGCGTGCCGCATCAGCCCCGCCGTCGTGTAGGTCGAGCGTCCCGCCCGGCGGGGCGCCGCCGCCACCGGGACCGCCGTGATCCGCCCGGTCGCTGCGGCCAGCATCCCATCGAGATTGATCAGGCCGCCGCCGGGCTGCAGCGCGGGTCGCAGGGTGCTGCGGAAGGCACGGAACGCCCCCACCCATTCCGCGTGCCGCACGCCGGCGAGACGCAGCAGGCGCTTCACCGCCGTCGAGGCGAAGGACCGCGCCCGTCCGTGGGCGCCGGGGCGCGGCACCGCGTAGACCACGTCGACGTCCGGGTCGCGCTGCAGCGGCTCGATCAGTGCGGCGATGTCGCCCGCCCGATGCTGGCCGTCGTCGTCCATCGTCACGATGAGCTCGCCGCGGGCCACCCCGATCCCCGCCAGCAGGGCGGGATGCTGACCCCCGTTCGCCGGCAGGTGCACGACGACGACCCGGCGGTCGGCGGCGGCGATCCGGTCGGCCACCGCGCCGGTGTCGTCGGGGCTGCCGTCCACGACCAGGACGAGCTCCGCATCCGACGCCGCGGCGAGGCCGCTCAGCGCCTCGAGGGTCTCGGCGGCCACCGCATCGAGGGTGTCCTCCGAGCGGTAGCACGGGATGACGACGCTGAGCAGCATCAGGACCCTCTCTGCCCGAAGGTGACGGCGCGGTGCAGCAGGAAGGACGCCACGCTCACGGCGACCATGGTGATCACCTGCGCGGGGAACGCGGCGACGCCACCGAACTCGATCAGGGCCGGGGTCGCGATCACCCCGGCGATGAGGCCGCCGGCCCAGACGGCGAGGAATCGCGGGAACGCGCTCCAGGCGCTCCCCGGCCAGCGGAACACGAAAGAGCGGTACACCGGGAAGGCCCAGGAGATGGTCACGACCTGGGCGAGGGCGATCGCGAACGGGTAGCCGAGGCCGGTGAGAAGGACCCCGCCGTAGACGGTCAGATAGCCCACCGCGACGGCTGCGGCGACGAGGTAATAGCGGGCCGCCTGCGCGACCGTGTCGGGCGCGGGTTTTCCGGCTGATCTGACCATCGCGCGGGATCCCTCTGTGGTGCCAGGATGACGGCGTGACCCCCGAGCACGTCGTGTTCTGCACACCCTACAGAAGCGCCCGCGAACTGGACTACCTGGACGCGGTGCTGACCTCCGGGCACGTCCACGGCGACGGGGAGTTCACCCGGCGGGCCACGGCGCTGCTGGCCGGGATCATCGGGCACGAACGGATCCTGCTGACCTCGACCGGATCGGACGCTCTCGAGATCTGCAGCATCCTGCTCGGGGTCGGCGCGGGCGACGAGGTCATCGTCCCGACCTACACGTTCGCCTCGGCGGCGACGGCCGTCGCGCTGGTCGGAGCGACGCCGGTGTTCGTCGACAGCGACGACCGGGACGGCAACATCGACCCCGCGGCGATCGCCGCCGCGATCACCGAGCGCACCCGGGCGATCTCGGTGATGAACTACGCGGGGGTCGGGGTCGACATGGGCGCCATCCGCGCCATCGCCGATGCGCACGGCCTGCCCGTCATCGAGGACGACGCGCACGGTCTCGGCGCCCGCACCGACGGGATCGTGCTCGGAACCCGGGGCGACCTGGCCATCCAGAGCTTCCACGACACCAAGAACGTGCACAGCGGCGAGGGCGGTGCGCTGATCGTCAATCGCGCCGACCTGTGGGAGCGCGCGCAGGTCGTCCGGCAGAAGGGCACCGACCGCTCGCGCTTCCTGCGCGGCGAGGTCGACAGGTACACGCTGCTCGACGTCGGCTCGGGGTACTCGATGAGCGAACTGTCGGCGGCCGTGCTCACCGCGCAACTGGAGGAGTTCGACGCCATCCAGCGCGAACGGCACCGGGTGTGGACGGCCTACCGCACGGGGCTCGACGCGTGGGCGGACTCGCAGGGGGTGCAGCTGATGTCACCCGGCCCGCAGCACGAGCACCCCGCGCACATCTTCTTCCTGCAGGTCCCGGATGCGGCGGACCGGCCGGTGATGCTCGCCCACCTCCGCGAGCGCGGCATCCTCGCCACCTTTCACTACGTGCCCCTGCACGACAGCCCCGGCGGGATGCGGTTCGGCCGTACCTCGGGCGACGTCGCCCGGGCCACGTCGTTCGCCGCGCGGCTCGTGCGGCTGCCGCTCTGGCCGGCGCTCAGCGACGAGCAGGTGGACCGGGTGCGGGATGCCGTGACCGACTTCCGGGTCGCCGCGCGGTGAGCGCGGTGCGGCCGAGCCCCGCGGAGTCCGCGCGGTTCGGCCTGCGCATCGCCCGGCTCGACGACGCGGTGCTCGACCCGGCCGGGCTTGCGCGGCTCGACCCCGACGTCGTCATCGTCCGGCTGCCGGAGGGTGCGACACCGCCCCGGCCCGCGGGATACCACGCCCTCGACGCGGGGCTCGTCGTCACCTGGCGCGGCGGCCTGTCCGGGCTCACCCGGCCGCCGGAGCACCCCGAGCTCGGCGCCGAGCGCGAGAGCGATGCCGCACTGGTCACGGGACTGGTGCGCGAGATCTTCGCCGGCTACCGCAACCACTACGCCGCGAACCCGCTGCTGGATCCGTCGGCCGTCGCGGACGGCTACGCGCAGTGGGCGAGCACCACCCTGTCCGCAGGCGGCAGCGCGGTGGTGCTGCGCCGGGCGGGCACTCCCATCGCCGTCGCCGTGCTCGGTGCCGGCTCCTCGCCGGTGCGCGTCGACCTGGCGGGGGTGATCGAGTCCGAGCGCGGGGCGGGACGGTACGCGCATCTGCTGCACGCGGTCCATGAGGTGGCGCGCGCGAGCGGT
>Ga0182739_1001144_pt1 | contig 29109 bp, 25 predicted proteins | sample eDN5th30CBELigBY_FD_128873 | JGI IMG/M metagenome (GOLD analysis project Ga0182739, IMG submission 128873) | Enriched backyard soil microbial communities from Emeryville, California, USA - eDNA 5th pass 30_C BE-Lig BY (version 2) (version 2) | ecosystem: Environmental > Terrestrial > Soil >... | reverse complement strand
TCACCGAGACCCCCACCTCGCTCAAGCGCGAGAAGCGGCCGGAACTCATGATCCACCCCGCCGACGCGGCGGCGGCGGGTATCGCCAGCGGCGATCTCGTCACGATCGGCAATGCGCGCGGCAATATCCGCATTCACGTGAAGCTGTTCGAGGGCGTGCGGCGCGGCGTCGTGATCGCGGAATCGATCTGGCCGAACAGCGCCCATGTCGATGGCCGCGGCATCAACATGCTCACCGGCGCCGACACCATCGCGCCGTTCGGTGGCGCCGCGTTTCACGACAATCGCGTGTGGCTGCGCCGCGCGGCTGATTGAATGCGCGCCGCATGGATCGCGCAGGATAATCTGCGATAGCCGCCAGACTTGCTGGCATGGATGTTGCTGCCTCCCGAAAAGGCATGCTGCCCTCGCAGGTGCATGCTGTCGCTCATGCGACATGGGTTCACGATCGGCTCGGGAGAAGCGTGTTTCAATGACCAGGGGTTTGGATGCGTCGTCGTTCCGGATGTGTCAGGTGCATCGCGTCGCCATGCGCGACCCGGGCGATACCTCGGCTGTAGAGCGTCTGATCGACGAGGGCGTCATCGACGCCGCCACCATCATCGCGATCCTCGGCAAGACGGAAGGCAATGGCTGCGTGAATGATTTTACGCGGCAATATGCGGTCAGCGCCTTGCAGAACATGCTGGCGCGCCGGCTGGGAAAATCACCGCAGGAGATCGAGCGCACCATCGCCATGGTGATGTCGGGCGGCACGGAGGGCGGGCTATCGCCGCATTTTCTCGTCATCTGCGTGCGTGCTTCCGAAAGCGCGCCGCGCCAAGCCAAGGCGCTGGCAGCGGGGGCGGCGTTCACGCGCGAATTTCTCCCGGAGGAACTGGGCCGGATGGCGCAGGTCGAAGCGACGGCGCAGGCCGTGCGCGAAGCCATCGCGCAGGCAGACATCGAAGACCTCGCGGACGTGCATTATGTGCAGGTGAAGTGTCCGCTGCTCACCAGCGAGCGCGTCGCCGACGCACACAGGCGAGGGCAGTCGGTGGCGACGCACGACACCTATCACTCGATGGGCCTTTCGCGGGCGGCATCGGCGCTCGGCGTTGCGCTCGCGCTCGGCGAGCTTGCACCCGCTGCCGTCGCCGAAGCGGCCATCGGCCGTGACACGACGCTCTGGTCAGGCCGCGCCAGCACGTCGTCCGGCGTCGAACTGACGCGCAACGAGGTCATGGTGCTCGGCAACAGCCGCCGCTGGGCCGGCGATCTCGTCATCGGGCATGCGGTGATGCAGGACCCGATCGATCTGCCGGCGGTGTTCAAGGCGCTGGCAACGGTCGGGCTCGAAGCCCACGGTCAGCTCGGCCCGGATCAGCAAAGCCGCATCGCGGCGGTGCTGGCGAAAGCGGAGCCACCGCGCAGCGGCGTCATCCGCGATCGCAGGCACATCATGTTGGACGACAGCGACATTCAGGCGACGCGCCACGCACGGGCGGTGGTCGGCGGCGTCATCGCTGCGGCCGTCGGGCAGACCGACATCTTTGTGTCCGGCGGCGCCGAGCATCAGGGGCCCGATGGTGGCGGGCCGGTGGCTGTGATCGCAAGGCAGGGCTGAGCGCGCGGCTCGTTCCGCGATCAGCCGGTGGGCAGTGCTTCAATCACCTGCGCGGAGTTGGACACCGCGCCGAACACGCCGCCCTGCATCTTCGTCATCTTGATCGCTGCGGCGTGGTTTCCGGCATCGGTCGCGCCGCAGCAGTCTTCCAGTAGCAGGCATTCGAAGCCGCGATCGTTGGCCTCGCGCATGGTGGTGTGCACGCACACGTCGGTCGTTATGCCGGTGAGGATGAGGTTGCGGATGCCGCGCTGGCGCAGGATCGGTTCGAGATCGGTCGCGCAGAACGATCCCTTGCCGGGCTTGTCGATGACCGGTTCCCCGGCAAACGGCGCGAGCTCAGGGATGATCTCCCAGCCCGGTTCGCCGCGCACGAGCACGCGCCCGCAAGGCCCGGGATCGCCGATCGCGGCGCCGATCTTCTGGGAGCGCCAGCGCTTGTTGGCGGGCAGATCGGAAAGATCGGGGCGATGTCCCTCGCGCGTATGGATCACCGTATATCCGGCCGTACGCATATAGACCAGCACCCGCGAGATAGGCTCAATCGGCGCGCGCGTGAGCGAAAGGTCATAGCCCATGCGGTCCACATAGCCGCCGTATCCGCAGAAATCCGTCTGCATGTCGATGACGACGAGTGCGGTGTTCCGGCTGTTCAGTGCGCCGTCGAAGGGCCACGCATAAGGATCGGCCGGAATGTAGGCGTCTGCCAAGATCTAGCTCCTCTTGGTCCGCGAAGAATTTGTCTGCTGCTTCTGCGGTTTGGATTGCTTCCGCGCTGCGGGGTCCGCGATGCCGTCGAGAATAACGCGCGCCGATTCCTCGAAATGCCCGGCCAGCAGCGTGCAAGCCGCGTCGGCCTTGCGCGCCAATGTCGCGTCAACGAGCGGCTTGTGCTGGTCGGTCAGCCGCGGATAGATGCTGGGCGGCACCAGCACCAGATGGCGATAGCGGTCACTCTGGACGCGCAGCATCTCGCAGAAGCGCATGAGCCAGCGTGAATTGCAGCCGGCGATGAGCGACTGGTGGAATTCGCGATGCCTCGCTTCCCATTCGCTCGCCAGAGCCGGATCGCCGGCGCCGTTCAGCCGCGATTGCACGCGCGTGAGCCGATGATGGGAGGCGACGATCTCGGCTTCCCAGCGATCGTCGCCGCACTCGATGGAGCGGCGCAGCGCGACGCCTTCGATCTCGCTGCGCGCGGCGTTGATGTCGAGGAGGTCTTCGACCGAAATGCGCGCGACGCGGAAGCCGTGGTTCGGACGGAAGTCGACGAGACTCTCGCTCGTGAGCCGCGCCAGCGCTTCGCGCAACGTCGAGACACTGGCGCCATAAGTATCGCAGAGCGTGCGAAAGCGCAGCGGCTCGTCGGCGTGGAAGCGCGCATGGACGATGTCATCGCGCAACCGCGAAACGAGGTCGCTTACGTCCGCGCCCGGCTCGGCAGCGGGATCAATCTCCTGCTGCCGGGCAGTCAGTGCAGTGATCGGTGCAGAAGAGACCAAGGGCGGGATGCCAGCTTGCTTCGATTGCGTTCAAGGTAGGGCGCGCACGCACATCCGTCACGCACGTATATCGAGCACATCTGTCCAAATGTTCGGCAATTCTGCATCTGCACGAACCTTGCGCTCGGCAGGGTCCGCGAGGCGTTCGCCGAAGACGATCAGTCTGCGCCAGAAATCTGCCAGCGTGTGATTTCTTACTGAATGCAGCGGCTTCGCGCACTCGTAGCGGTAGGGCGATGGCCTCGCCGATGCACGTGGCACGGTACGTTTCCCGACTTGGCATCAGCGTTGCAATGGGAACGTCGACCGCGGTGGCTACCGCGACTTCTCGTCGTTCAAGCAGGCCCGATACGCAGATGCTGGAATCGCAAGTCCATACAGTTCCGATGAGCGCGCCAGATGACGTAAGCGCCGTCGCGACGCTGTTCGACAGTGGCATGGTCGATCCGGCAAATGCGGTAGCGCTGATCGCGCAGACGGAAGGCGACGGCTTCGCGCGCGGCTTCGCCACCCTCGCGCTTCAGTTGCTGTTCTCTGAGCGCCTCGCTCTCTCACGGGAAGAAGTCTTCGATCGAATTCCGATGCTGATGATCGGCGGAACTGCCGGTCTGATGAGCCCGCACGTCACGTTGTTCGTGCGGAAGCCGGCAGTTTCTCCCGCTCAGAGCGATGCGCCGCGCCTCGCCATCGGCGTTGCGAGCACCCGAGCTGTTCAGCCGGAAGAGTACGGAACGATTGTGCAGACCGAGCTGGTCGCAGCGAGCCTTCGTGCCGCCATGCGCGATGCGGGGATCACCTCGCCGGAAGACGTCGCTTGCGTCGAGATGAAGTGTCCGCACATGAGCGCCGAAAAGCTGGATGGGGCGGTTGCCAGCGGCCGTCCGGTAGTCACGCGCGACGTCGCACGGGCCTCGTCGCTCTCGCGCGGTGCGTCTGCCCTCGGCGCAGCGCTGGCATTGGGTGAAGTGTCGGCATCAGACTTGCGCGGAGACGCCATCGGCTCCCGCCCTGAACTTTATACCGAGCGAGGCTCTGCGTCGTCCGGCGGCGAGCAGGTCGCGGTGCGAACGGTCGTCATCGGCAATGTGCGCGGCGCGCCAGGCACCTACGTGGCCGCGCGCGGCGTCATGCGCGATCAGCTCGACATTCAGGGCGCGCGTGCGGCGTTTCGTGCCGCGGGCCTGCGGCTCGACGACGGCATCGTTGTTCCCGAAGACAGGCGGAAGGTGGCGGCGGTGTTCGTCAATGCCGGCGCGGACTCGGTTCCGGCCTGCGCCGGCCGGCGGCACACCATGCGCTCCGACCTCCTGTCCGCCTATTCGGGCCACGTCGCGAAAGCGGTGGCGCACGCCAATGTGTCAGCGATCGCGCAGGACACGCTGGTGCTCGGGAACGCAGGAGCCGAGCACCAGGGCGCGCCGGGTGCGAACCTCGTCTGCGTCATCGCCAATCACGCGTGAGGATGCGCGCCGTGCAGACCATATCCAGCCGCACGATGCGAACAGTGGTCAGCCCGACCCTGTTCCTTCTCTTTTTGCTGGTCTCATGGGAACTCGTCTGCCAGGCGTTCCGGGTCTCGAAATTCGTCGTGCCGCGTCCGACCGAAATTATCCCGATGTTCGTGCTGCGCTGGCACGACATCTGGCCGAACGCCATTCAGACGCTGTCGACCACGCTTGTCGGATTCGCAATCGGGATCGTCGTCGGCTTCGCGCTCGGCGTGGCGCTCGGCGCATCGCCGCGTCTCTACAAGACGATCTTCCCGACTCTGATCGGCGTCAACAGCATTCCAAAGGTGGCGCTCGTGCCGCTGATGGTGCTGTGGGTCGGCATCGGCACCATGCCGGCGGTGATGACGTCGGCCATCATCGTCATATTCCCGGTCGCTGTCGTGGTGTCTGCGAGCATCGCCACGATGGACCCTGAGCTCAACGATGTGATGCGCTCGCTCGGGGCCAACCGGCTCACCACGCTGGCAAAGATCGGCGTACCGCAGTCGATGCCGTATTTCTTCGGTTCGCTCAAGATCGCGATCACGCTCTCCTTCATCGGATCGATCCTTGCGGAGTCGGTCGCTGCCAATCGCGGGCTTGGCTACATGATGAACCGCGCAGCCTCGGACTTCGATGTCGAACTCGTGTTCACCGGTCTGCTCACGCTCGGCGCGATGGGCATCGCGCTGTACCTCGCATCGATCGGCGTCGAGCACCGCATTGTCGGCTGGGCCTATCGGCGGGACCCGGCATCATGAAGCTCACAGTCCTCACAGAAGTCCTCCAGCACGCGAAGGAGAACTGAATGAAGTGGAATGCGCGAGTCCGCCACACCGTGGCGGCGCTTTCGGCAGTCATGGCGGTCGGCGTTGCCGGCGCCATGCAGCCGGCGATGGCTCTCGAGAAGATTCCGTTCACGCTGAACTGGAAGCTCGGCGGCATCCATGGCGCGGTCTTTCTGGCGATGGATCGTGGCTATCTGAAAGAAGAGGGGATCGAACTCGATGTCGTGGCGGGCGACGGATCCGCCAACGTCGTCAACCGGCTGGCGAGCGGCGCCTATCAGATCGGCATGGGCGACATCGCCTCGGTCGTTCGTTTCAACACGCTCAATCCCGACCGCAAGGTGAAGGCGATCTACAACCAGACGCCGGCCGATCTCGCCGTAGTCACGCTCAAGGGTCGCGGCATCACCAAGCCGATGGACCTCAAGGGGAAGAAGGTCGGCGCGCCGGTCGGTGACACGGCCTACAAGATGTTTCCCGCCTTCAGCGCCGCGACGGGCATCAGCGCGAGCGACATCACCTGGGAGCACATGGCGCCGAATATCCGCGAAGCCATGCTGATGCAGGGCAAGGTCGATGCGGCGATGGCCAACGAAGGAACGGCGCTCTTCAACATGAAGGGCGCCGGTGTGAAGGAAGAGGACATGGTCTTCATCCGATACAACGAGCACGGCGTAAACCTCGTCAATATCGGCTTCATGGCGAATGAATCCTACATCAAGTCGAATCCTGAGACCGTCCGCAAGATCGTTCGTGGTCTGCATCGCGGCTTCGTCGCCGCCATGGAGAACCCGAAGGCGGCGATCGACGCGCTGATGAAGCGCGATCCGCTGCTCAAGCGCGAGATCGAGATGGAGCGGCTCAAATACGCGGTTGACCGCATGATCGGGCAGCCGGACGCGAAGGCGGGCGGTCTCGGATTCTACAGCGACGCGACGATCGCCCAGTCGATCGACATCGTCGCCGCGGCCGAGAAGCTGCCGAGCAAGATCGCCGTCGGCGACCTCATCGACATGAGCTTCCTGCCGCCGGCGGCGGAGCGCGCGATCCCCAGCCCGAAGACCAACTGACCGCAATCAAGATCGACGGAGCAACCACCTGTGAGCCAAGCGAACCCCATGCTTGTCGATCTTGACCGCGTCACCCTGACCTATGGCGAGGGGCGGAACCAGACGCCGGCTCTCGCGGAGACCAGCCTGCGGATCGCCGAAGGCGAGTTCATCGCCGTCGTCGGTCCGAGCGGCTGCGGGAAATCCTCCCTCCTGAAGCTGGTATCCGGCCTGATGCCGGCCACGACCGGCAACGTGATCGTGGCGCAGCAGGAGGTCACGGCGCCGATCAAGATCGTCGGCATGGCGTTTCAGAATCCCAATCTCCTGCCGTGGCGCAACACGCTGCGCAACGTGATGCTGCCGGTCGAGATCGTGCAGCCGCACCGCTCGCGCTGGCGTCAGGAGCGCGGGGCCTATACCGAGCGGGCGCGCTCGCTGCTGAAGACCGTCGGGCTCGACGAGTTCGAGAACCGCCTTCCGTGGCAGCTCTCGGGTGGCATGCAGCAGCGCACGTCGCTTTGCAGGGCGCTGATGCACGAGCCGTCGCTCCTGCTGCTGGACGAACCGTTCGGCGCGCTCGATGCGTTCACCCGCGAAGAACTTTGGGCCGTGCTCCAAACATTGTGGATGGAGAAGCGCTTCACCGTCATCCTCGTCACGCACGACCTGCGCGAAGCGCTGTACCTCGCCGATACCATCTACGTCATGAGCGCGCGGCCGGGGCGTATTCTGGTGCGCCACGAGGTCGACATGCCCCGGCCGCGCACGCTGGCAAACACCTACGAGCCGGCCTTCATCGAGGCGCTTTCGGTGCTTCGCGGCCACATTTCGGAAGCACGCACCAACGGGCTTGCAGCATGACGGCTGTCCCGGACACAGCATCTGCCGTGCGCCTGACGGAGCCGGTTGCGCGCATCGGGTTCACGTGGCCGAAGCTGCCGTCGAAGCTGATCGCGGATGCGGTTCTGCCGTTCGCGTTCGCCGCTTCCGTCCTGCTGCTCTGGGAAGCCGTCGTCCGGATCCTTGGTATTCCGTCTTACGTTTTGCCGGCGCCGTCCGAGTTCCTTTCGGTGCTGGTGGCCCGCTTCGACCCCATCATGATGATGGCGAAGCAGACGGCCTATGCGACCCTCATCGGCTTCGTCTGCGGCGTGACCATCGGCCTGCTTCTCGGCGGGCTGATCGGGTCGACTCGTGTTCTCTATGACATGGTCTATCCGTCGCTCATCGGCTTCCATGCCATACCGAGCGTCGCCCTCATCCCGCTATTCGTCATCTGGTTCGGGGTGGGCCCGCACATTTCGGTCCTGACCGCGACCATCGTCTGCTTCTTCCCGGTGACGGTGATCGTGGCGACGGCCATCGCGGCATCGTCTCCCGAACTCGACGACGTGCTGCGCTCGCTCGGCGCGCGCAAGATCGACGTTCTGTTGAAGGTATCGATCCCGCGCGCGATGCCGCAATTCTTCGGCTCGATCAAGCTCGCCATCACCGGCGCGTTCATCGGCACCATCGTCGCGGAGACGGTCGCTGCAAATTCGGGCATCGGCTACGTGATGATCGTCGCCACCAACAACATGGATGCGCCGCTGGCGTTCGCGGGCCTCACGGTCCTCGCCGTCATGGGCATCACGCTCTACGCGGTGTCGATGTTCATCGAGAAGCGCCTCACCGGCTGGGCCTATCGGCGCCAGTAACGAACACGCACGGACATCCGGAACGGAACTGCATTCATGAGTCAGGAACTCGCCTTGATGCCGGCAACGGAACTGTCGCGGCTGTTCGCCAGCGGTGAGGCGTCTCCGGTCGAGGCGACCGAGGCGGTGCTGGCCAACATCGAGAAGTACAATCCGGTTCTCAACGCGTTCTGCTGGCTGGACCCCGACGCGGCGCGGTGCGCAGCGCGGGCCAGCGAGGAGCGCTGGCATCGCGGTGCGCCGCTCAGCCCGCTCGACGGCGTGACGGCGACGGTGAAGGATCTCTCCTTCACCAGGGGCTGGCCGACGCGGCGGGGCTGCCGCGCAATTCCCGCCGCCGGCCCGTGGACCGAGGAGTCGCCTTCCGTGGCGCGGATGCGCGAAGCCGGCGCGGTGCTGCTGGGGAAAACCTCTGTGCCGGAGTTTGCGGCAGCGTTCTGGACGCGGTCGGAACTGTGCGGCGTCACGCGCAATCCCTGGGACCCGACGAAGACACCGGGAGGCTCGAGCGGCGGCGCGTCAGCCTCGCTCGCCGCCGGCATGGGGACGATTGCGCTGGGATCGGACGCGGCAGGTTCGGCGCGCACGCCGGCGTCCGCGACCGGGACCTTCGGTTTGAAATCGACCTTCGGGCGCATCGCGGACTACCCGTCGAGCTACCTTGGCTCCTTGGCGGTGATCGGCCCGATGACGCGGACGGTCACCGATGCGGCGCTCTGCATGAACGTGATCGCCCAGCCGGACGCACGCGACTCCTACGCGCTGGCGCCATCAGGCGAGGACTATCTGAGCGCAATCGAGGGCGGCGTTGCGGGTTTGCGCATTGCGTACAGTCCTACGCTCGGCTTCGCGGAGGTTGATCCCGAAGTCGCCGCGATCGTCGAGCGCGGCGTTCGGCTGCTGGAGGAACTGGGGGCCGAAATCGAACGCGTCGAGCATGTGTTCGACGATCCGTCCGAGATGCTTCGTACCATCATGCTGCCAGGCGTCGCCAATGCGTTCCGCCTGTTTGGCTTCTCGGACGCCGACAAGGCGCTGATGATGCCGAGGCTGGTCGAGAGCGCCGAGCGCGGCGCGCAGATCCCGATCGTTGCCTTCCTTGAAGCGCGCGAAAAGCGCGAGAAGCTGGGCGCGCTGATGCGCCGCTTCCACGAGAAATACGACCTGCTCGTCACGCCGACGATGCCCATTCCGCCGATCGGCGCGGAAGAAGAGGCGCCGAGCGATCCGCGCTACAGGCGCTTCCAGAACCTCGCGCCGTTCACCGGCGCCTTCAATCTCACCAAGCAGCCAGCCGCGTCGGTGCCCGTCGGCGTCACGGCGGATGGGTTGCCGGTCGGCATGCAGGTGGTGGGGCCGCTCTACGGCGACGCGCTTGTCATGCGCGCCTGCCACGCCCTCGAGATGGCGCAGCCATTCGCACGGCCTGACCTCGATCGCCTGATCGCATTTCCCGCGCCCGGCACGCCGCGCGGCCTCGCAAGCATGCACGAAGCGCAATCAGAACTGGCTGCCGCCTGAGCCGATGCGGCGAAGCAGACTCAAGAATATCGCAGGAGAGAACACATGCTCAGCCTGATCACCGGACTCCACTCGGTTGGCAATCACCCTGCGGGATGGCGGCATCCGGATGCGTGGACCGACACCTGCATGAACATCGAGCACGTCATCGAGACGGCGAAGACCGCCGAACGCGGCCTGTTCGATATGCTGTTCATCTCGGACGGCAACGGCGTCCAGCATATGGACTGGCCAGAACTGTTCGAGGCCAACTGCCTGACCAGTAAGCCCGCGGTGTTCGAGCCGGTGACGGTGCTGTCCGCCATCGCGATGCACACACGGCATATCGGGCTTTTGGCGACGGCGACCACGACCTACGAGGAGCCGTTCTCGCTGGCGCGCAAGTTCGCCTCGCTCGACCACATCAGCAAAGGTCGCGCATGCTGGAACGTCGTTACCAGTTCGAATGCGCTCGACTCGCTCAACTTCGGCAAGGATGAGCACCTTGCGCGCTATGATCGCTACGAACGCGCGCGCGAGTTCGTGGAGGTCTGCAAAGGCTTGTGGGACAGCTGGGCGCCAGACGCGATCCTCGAGGACAAGGCGAGCGGACGCTACCTCGACATTGCGAAGGTGCATGTGCTCAATCACAAGGGCAAGCACTTCAAGGTCAAGGGGCCGCTCAACGCTGCGCGGCTGCCGCAGGGCTATCCGGTGCTGTTCTCGGCCGGTCAGTCCGAGCCGGGGCGGGAACTCGCTGCCGCCATGTCCGACTGCATGTTCGCCGCGACGCCGACCAAGAAGCAGGCCATCGCCTTCTACGACGACATGAAGGGGCGGCTCGCGAAGTACGGCCGCGCGCCGGACTCGCTGCGCATCATGCCGGGCGCGGTCGTCTATGTCGGCCGGACGGCTGCCGAGGCCGATGAGACGTTCCAGGAATTGCAGGAGCTGATCGACCCGAAGGTGGGGGTGCTCAATCTTTCGCACTATGTCGATATGGACCTGTCGAAATATCCGATCGACGGGCCGTTCCCGGACCTGACGGCCGACAGCGCGGGCGGCTCGAGCCGCCGCTATGCCATCGCCGAGGTTGCCAGGCGCGGAGGGCTGACGATCCGGCAGACTTATGAGCGCTTCCTGCCGTCGTTCGGACACATCGTGATGAAGGGCGACGGCAGGCAGGTCGCCGATCAGATCGAAGACTGGTATCGCAGCAACGCCTGCGACGGCTTCAACATTCACGTCGGCTTCCAGCCGTCCGGTCTCGGCAACTTCGTCGACTACGTCATTCCGGAACTGCAGCGCCGCGGCATCTTCCGCACGGAATACCAGGGCGGCTCGCTGCGCGAGCGCATGGGCCTGCGCGTCCCGGTCAACCCTTACTTCAGCCAGACGGGGATCGCCGCGGAATAGTTGCGGCCGAAGAGTGAAGCGACAGGGCGGAACAGAAGCATATGCAGCTCGGATTGAAGGGAAGGGTGGCGCTCATTACGGGGCCCGCCAAGGGAATGGGCGCGACCATCACGAAGGCATTTGCCGCCGAGGGCGCGCGCCTCGCGCTCGTGGGGCGCGACACAACGGCGATCGAGCCGGTTGCGCAGGAGGTGCAGGCGCGTGAGGGCGAGGCGATCGTCCTGCGCTGCGATCTGACCGATCCGGCGCAGTGCGATGCCGCAGCCGCGGATGCGCGGCGCGCTTTCGGGAAGATCGACATTCTTGTGAACGTCGCCGGCGGGTCGGGTCCGATCGGCAAGACCGGCGTGGAGACGACGCCGGAGGAATTCGACGAGATCATACGGCTGAACGTCAACGGCTGCTTTCACATGATGCGCAGCGTGCTGCCGGCCATGATCGCCCAGCGCCACGGCAAGATCGTGAATGTCGGCGGTACGTTCGGCATGCGCGGCCGTGCGGGCCGCATGGCCTATTCGGCATCGAAATGGGGCCTGCGCGGCGTGACGAAAAGCTTTGCGCTTGAAGTCGGCATGCACAACATCAACGTGAATTGCGTCGCGCCCGGCATGGTGGACGGGCCGCGCTTTCGCGACAAGGTCTGCGCGGATATGGCGCGCCGTCTCGGGATCAGTCCGGCGGAGGCGGCCGAGCGCCATGCGGCGGACTACGCGCTGCGGCGGGTCTCGACCGACGATGACGTCGCCAATGCCTGCCTGTTCCTGGCGAGCGATGTATCGCGACAGATCACCGGCGTCGATCTGCCGGTGGACGGCGGATGGGCAATGCTATGACCGAACCTGTGATGATCGCTGATCTCGTCATTCGTGACGGGACCGTCGTCAGTCCGGACGCCGCCATAAAAGCGAGCATTGCGATCAAGGACGGCCGTGTTCTCGCCGTCGGAGATCACGCGGCGATGCCGCCGGCGCGCGAAGTGCTCGACGCGACGGGTCTGCATGTGCTGCCCGGCGCCATCGACGTGCACGTGCATTTCCGCGACCCCGGCTATCCGCAAAAGGAGGACTGGGCGAGCGGCACGGCTGCGGCTGCTTTCGGCGGCGTGACCACCGTGTTCGACATGCCCAATACGATCCCGCCGACGGGTACGGCGGAGATCCTGGCGAAAAAGCACGCCATCGCCGCCTCGAAGGCGCATGTGGACTTCGGCCTTTACGGCCTGCTCGGCGAAGACACGATCGCGCATGTGCCCGATCTGATCGCTGGCGGCGTGATCGGCTTCAAGCTCTATATGGGCAATACGTTCGGACAGATCCCGTCGCCCGACACCGGAACGATGCTCGAGGCGTTCGACGCCGTCGCGCCGACCGGCAAGCGCGTCTCGCTGCACGCCGAGACGAACGAGATCATGGTGCGGCGGCAGACGCGGCTGATGGCGGCGGGGATCAATCATCCGCTCGCGCATCTCGACTCGCGTCCGGCGATCGTGGCGCTCGAAGCGGTCGGGCGCGCGGCAGCGCTCGCCGAATGGACGGTCGCCCGCATCCATATCCTGCACATTTCGTCGGCGGAGGAATTGCGGCCGCTGCGCGAAGCAAAGGCGCGCGGCGTCGCCATCACCGGTGAGACCTGCCCGCAATACCTGTTCCTGTCGACCGATGACTACGACCGCTGGGGCGGCATCATCCGGGTCAATCCGCCGGTGCGCGAAAGTCGCAATCAGGGGCCGCTCTGGCAGGCGCTCGTTGACGGCACGATCGACGTGATTGCAACCGACCATGCGCCCCACACGCGCGAAGAGAAAACCTGTGCGAGCATCTGGGATGTCGATTGCGGCTTCCCCGGTGTCGAGACGCAGATGCCGATGATGCTGACCGCGGTGAACGAAGGCCGTATGAGCATCTGCGACTATGTGCGCTGGAGCGCCTTCAATCCCGCGAAAATCTGGGGCTTGTATCCCCGCAAGGGTTCGCTCGCCGTCGGTGCGGATGCTGACATCGCTGTGATCGACCTGAAGCGTGAATGGCGCATCGACGATGACAAGCTGCAGTCATTGTCGAAGGTAACGCCCTGGAACGGCCGTCCGGTGGTTGGCCTTCCGGTACATACGCTGGTGCGCGGCCGCTTTGTAATGAAGGCGCGGAAACTCGCGCCGGATACGCGCGGCTGGGGCCAATCCGTGCACTGCATACAGGCAGCATAACGACTGCGCGGCGCCCTGCCGTGGATTTGTTCAGACTGCACGTTGCGCATCCATCGACGCGTCGAAGAATGCCAAAAGTCGCGAAGTTACGGGCGAAACTATCAATAGGCGCGATGGCACAAAGCTTGCGAGCGTTAAGGTGAGAACGGCGCTGCATCGTTTGAATGAGCAGCGCTGCGCATCGCCTAACGACGGAGCAATGGCCTGTGCCTTCCATTTCAAGACGCGGAATTTTCGCCCTCGCCGGTGGCGCGCTCGCCACACCATTTGTCAGCAAGCTGGGCAGCGCCGCCGCGTGGCCAAGCAAGCCGATCCGCGTGATCGTGCCGTTCTCGGCCGGCAGCACCACGGACCTCGTCGGCCGGATCGTGATGGAGAATGTCGGCGCGCAATTCGGCCAGCCGGTGGTGATCGAAAACCGCGGCGGCGCCGGCGGAACGATCGGTGCGAACATCGCACTGCAGGCGCCTGCCGACGGCTATACGCTGCTGGTGCATTCGTCCGCCCACTCCGCGGCGCCCGCTGCCTATCCGAGAACGCCCTATAGCCCCGCAAAGGATCTGCGCGGCATCGCCTCGTTCGGTAGCGTGCCCAACGTGGTTGTGATTTCGCCCACCAAGAACATCAAGACCCTCAAAGAACTCGCGGCCGCAGGGAAGAAGGGGAACATGACCTTCGCGTCCGCGGGCATCGGAAGCGCCAGCCACTGGGCGGCGGAGCGCTTCCGGCTCGCGGCCGGGTTCGATGGGACGCACATCCCGTTTCGTGGCGGACCGGAAGGTCTCACGGAGATTCTCGCCGGCCGTGTCGACTTCATGTGTATCGGTGTTTCGTCGGGCATGCCCTTCATTCGCGACGGGCGCCTGCTTGCGCTCGGCGTGACGACGCCGCGCCGTTCCTCGGCGCTGCCGGACGTGCCGACGACGATCGAGGCCGGCTATCCCAACTCGGATTTCACTTTCTGGAACGGCCTGCTTGCTTCGGCCAAAACCCCGACGCCTATCATCGACCAGTTGCACAAGGCGGTTGTCAAGGCGTTGGAAGCGCCGGAGACCAAGGCGCGGTTCGGTCCCCAAGGGATCGAGCCGATGGCGGTCACGCCGGAAGAGTTTGACGCGGTAATCCGCGGCGAAATCGAATCCAACCTGGCCATCGTCAAAGCCGCCAATCTCAAGTTCATGTAAGGCGCGGCGGCAACACCTCTCTGGCTGCGCAGGGACTTGGTGTCCGAGAACCGATTGCCGGATAGCATCGGATGGGGCAGGGGGCGCTATCGACGCGTGCCCCTGATCTCCTGCTCGATGGCTGAGCGCGTCCACTGCGGCGCGAGCATGCGGATGAAGTCATAGAGCGCGCGTGAGAGATACTGTCCATCGCGCAACAGGATGTGCGGGATGGTCGGCACGAATAGTCGTCCGGCATCCATTACGCCGAGGTCGTGGTCGCGTTCCGGCTGGTAGCTCACCGAGAGCAGCACGGCGACGCCGAGCCCCATCGCGACATAGGCCTTCACCACGTCGGCGTCGATCGCGCTCAGCACGATGTTCGGCGCGCAGCCCGCCTTGTCGAAGGCCTGCATCACGGCGCGGCCGCCCTCGGTGCTGGAGTCGAGTGTGATGATGGGATAGCGTGCGATCTTCTTCACCGACAACTTCTGCTCGCCGAGAAGCGGATGCGATGTCGGGGTGAAGAGGCTGCGCTGCATCGCTTTGCATGCGAGAAAGATCAGCGAGTCGTGCGTCTCTTCGGGGCGTCCGCTGATCCCGAGGTCGGCACCGCCGGCTGCGATCCATTCCGCTACCATCGAAGGCGTGCCCTGCCGCAGTACAAGCTGCACCTGCGGATGCGCCGCGATGAACGCCTTGATCACCGGCCCGAGCACATAGCGCGCATAAGTGTGCGTGGTGGCGATGACCAGTCGTCCGCCGCCTTCCTGCGTGAACTCGGACGTGATGCGTTGCAGGTTTTCGGCCTCCCACAGCGTGCGGCGCGCCGACTCGATGACGGCCTCGCCGGGGGCGGTGAGGCCGAGGATCCGGTTGCCGCGACGGATCAACAGGTCGACGCCGAATTCGCGTTCCAGCAGCTGAAGCTGCTTGCTGATCGCCGGCTGGGAGGTGCCGAGCGTGACGGCGGCGCGTGAAAGGCTGAAGCCGTTCTGCACGACGGCGCAAAGGTAGCGTAGCTGCTGCAGCTTCATCCAACTGTTCCGATGCCAGCCGAGCCGGGCGTGATCGGCGCGGCTCGATATGACGATTGCTTTTCCATCTATATCAAAAAGTTATCGAAATAATAGTCATAGTGACGATCTTGAATAACGAGGCGCTTCTCGATAGCGTTGGCGGGACAAGAACACTGCCCGCGAATGAGAGGTGCTGGCCGCACGCCGGTGCTTCGACCCCGTAAGCGACGCGACAAGCGCGCGGGCAACATATCTGGAGGAGACGTGTCCCGTGCCAAAGATGACCGGCGCAAAATGTTTCGTTGACATGATGATGGGCTATGAGGTCTCGCACGTCTTTTTCGTGCCGGCCTTCATGCTCAAGGCCTTCGCCGAAATGGAGGACACGCCGATCAAGCGCCTGATGGTGCACGGCGAGAAGGCGGCGGCCTATATGGCGGATGGCTATGCGCGTGCGAGCCGCAAGCCCGGCATCTGCATGGCGCAGATGATCGGCGCATCGAACCTCGCTGCGGGCCTGCGCGACGCGCACATGGCGGGTGCGCCGGTGATCGCCATCACCGGCGGTCCGACGCCGCAGTCGCGCTATCGTCATTACTATCAGGAAGTCGACGACCTCATCCAGTTCGATCCGGTCACCAAGTTCAATGCGCAGATCGACCACATCTCGCGCATGCCCGATCTTGTCCGGCAGGCATTCCGGGTGTCGACGTCAGGCGCGCCCGGACCCGTGCATCTGCGCGTGCAGAGCCATCTCGGCCTCATCACCGAGGAGGAGGCGGAACTCGACCCGCTGGTCGAGCCGGGGTTCAAGCGCGCGCCTGCGTTCCGCCCCGAGCCGGAAATGAGCCGCGTGCGCGAAGCGCTGAGAGTGCTGGCGCAGGCCGAGCGGCCGGTGATCCTCGCAGGCGGCGGCGTTACGACGTCGGGCGCCGAGCGAGAGGTGGTGGAACTCGCCGAGAAGCTCGGCATCCCTGTCGCTACGTCCATGAATGCCAAGGCAACGATCATGGACAGCCATTCGCTCGCGGTCGGCATTCCGGGCGCCTATTCGCGCGATTGCGCTAACAAGGTGCTGTACGAAGCGGATCTCGTCTTCTTCATCGGCAGCCATGCCGGCGGGCAGGTCACCAATAACTGGATGTTCCCGCGCCCGGGCACACCGGTGATCCAACTCGACATCGATCCGCAGGAACTCGGGCGCAATTACCCCAACACGGTGTCGATCCTCGGCGATGCCCGGACGACGCTGCGCCATATGATCGAACTCGCCGAGAAGCGCGGCGGACCGCGCGGCTGGGCGCAACGCGTGCGGCAGATCGCGGCCGAGTGGCGCGACGAGCACGAGCCGTTCCGCGGCTCGAACGCCAACCCGATTCGGCCCGAGCGTGTGTGCAAGGCGATTTCGGATGTGCTGCCGCCCGATGGCGTCGTGGTCTCGGATACCGGGCATGCCGGCATCTGGACGGCGAGCATGATCGACTTCAAATACCCGACGCAGCGATACTTCCGCACCGCGGGTTCGCTGGGTTGGGGCTTTCCGGCTGCGCTCGGCATCAAATGCGCGCTGCCGAACCAGCAGGTCGTGTGCTTCACCGGCGATGGCGGGTTCTACTACCACATCGCCGAACTGGAGACGGCGCGGCGGCACAACATCAACGCCGTGATCGTCGTCAACAACAACAGCGCGCTCAATCAGGAGATCCGTCTCAACGATGCGGCCTATGGCGGCAAGCAGCGCGGACGCGCCGAGGAGATGTGGCGGTTTCCCGAGGTCGACTTCAAGAAGGTCGCGGAGTCATTCGGCTGCGCGGGCATCCGCGTCGAGCATCAGGACCAGCTCGAGGATGCGCTCAAAGAAGCGATGGGCATGAACCGTCCGGTCGTGGTCGATGTCGTGACCGACATGTACGCCATCGCGAAGAAGCCGTGGACGCCGTCCGGCTCACCGGACTTTCATTCGTTTCAGCGCACCCGCACGTGAGAGAGGAATCCGAGATGAGCGAGATCACGCCGATCCGGCGCGTGGTGACGGGCAACGACGCGCAGGGGCGCTCGCGCGTGCTGTACGACAGCGCCGCGCCGCGTACGCGGACGAGCCCGTTCCAGAAGGGCACCAACATGACCGACATCTGGACCTTCGATGCGTGCCCGGCGCCGATCGGCGGCGAGCGCGACGATGGCGATCTCCCGTTCCACTTCGAGCCGCCACTGCTTGGCGGCCGCATGCGGGTGGTGGAGTCCGCGGGCAGGCCCGCTGACTACGATGCGTCGAAGGACAGCTTCATCACCGAGCCGCATGCAGCGCGCAAGACGCCCGGCGGAACCTGGGAGCGCGGCGGGCAGAACCTGTTCACGACGCGCACGCACAAGTCCGAGACGCTCGACTACGGCATCATGCTCACCGGCGAGCGCGTGCTGGTGACCGATGACGGTGAACGCGCGCTGCGTCCCGGTAGCGTCGTGGTCCAGATCGGCAGTTGGCACGCCTGGTCCAATCCGCGCGAGGACAGCCAGATGGCCTTCATGATGATGGGCGCGAAGTTCGACGAGTGAGGATCGCAGCATGACTGAATCGACCAATGCTCATCGCCGCGTCGTCGTCGTCGACGAAGGGGAGCACTCGCGCGTGATCGCCGACGGCGCGAGCCCGGATGTGCGAACCGACCCGGCGCGGCCCGGGTTCATGCTGTCGCGCATCTGGGTGACGGAGGCGACGCCGGTGCCGCTCAAGAACATGCGCGAGAGCCTGCACCTGCCGCATACGCTCGAGCCGCCGCCGTCCGGATCGACCTGCTACATGGTGACGTTTCCGCCCGACGCCGCGTTTCGCGGAAAGGTCGGCGAGCGCGAGGTGAGCGCGTACTTCTCGGGTCTTGGTTCGCCGCAGGCCTCGACCTATTCGCCGCGCGCGCCGCATCCCTACATGCAGAAGACGCGGACGCTGGAGCACTGCCTCATCCTCGAAGGCGAGATCACGCTCGTGCTCGATACTGAGGAAGTTGATCTCAAGGCCGGCGACATCGTGGTCCAGCGCGGCACCAACCATGCGTGGAGCAACCGCTCGGAAAGGCCGTGCGTGATCGCGTTTTCTGCGCATGACGCGACGCTCTGAGCGTCAGTCGCGGCAACAACTAAAATAACAAACAACAACGATTTCGGGAGGAATAGTCATGACGTTAAAGCTATGCGCGCCTACGCTCGCGCTTGCGGCTGTCGTGTCCCTGACGGCGCCGACAGCGATGGCGCAGGAGTTTCCGTCCAAACCGGTCGTCATTGTCGTCGGCCCCGGTCCCGATGCGATGCCGCGGCTGTTCGGCCACAAGCTGACCGAGATGTGGGGCCAGCCGGTCGTCGTCGAACCGCAGCCCGGCGGCGGCGGCATCATGGCGATGCGTACCGTCACGCGCGCGGCGCCGGACGGTCACGCAATGCTGCTGACGACCGGCTCCTACACTATCAACGAGGTGATCCGGCCGAATTTTCCGCTGAGCCTCGCCCGCGATTTCAGCCCGGCGGCGCTGATTGGCACGCTGTCGTTCATGCTGCTGGTGCATCCGTCGGTGCCGGCGCAATCGCTGCAGGAACTGCTCAAGCTGGCGCGCGAGAAGCCGGGCGAACTCAACTGCGCTTCGTCAGGGATTGGAACCACCGCGCATCTTGGCTGCGAGATGCTCAGCCATTACGGCGGCGTGAAGATCCTGCACGTTCCTTATAAGGGCGTTGCGCCTGCGCTCAACGACATGCTGGCGGGGCGGGCGCATGTCATGTTCTCGGTGCCGACGGCGATCGCGCATGTGCAGTCCGGTGCTCTCCGGGCGTTGGCTGTCACCGGCCCACGCCGGCTGTCGACGCTGCCGGATGTGCCGACGGTGGCGGAAGCGGGGCTTCCCGACCTCACCTTCAGTTCGTGGAACGGATTGCACCTGCCGGCCCATACGCCAAAGGCCGTGGTCGCGAAGATCAATGCGGACGTCGCCAAGGTGCGCGGCATGCCGGACGTGCAGAAGCGGATGCAGGAACTGGGCTTCACGCCGGAAGGTGGCGATCCGGAATCCTTTGCGCAGTTCGTCTCTGCCGATATCGAGCGCTGGCGAAAGGCGGGCAAGGATACGCGCGTTCAGGTCGAGTGAAGGCACTCGCATTCGAAACAAAAGAACTGCCGCGCCGCGCATCTTCGAATGCCACTGCGCAGCAGCCTTTTGCGAAGCGACTGTCAGCCGACGACCGGCCGCCGGCCCATCGGCGGATGGCGGCTCCAGATCAGGCCGGGCGTTGCCGGATGGCCCTTCGCCACGAGCCCGTCGACGAACTTTTCGTCCTCGGCCGTGAAGCTGTGCTTGAGCGCGCCGAGATAGGCGTTCCACTGTTCGAGCGTGCGCGGCCCGGCGATCACGCTCGAGATCGTGCGGTTGTTCAGCACCCAGAGCAGGGCGAAATCGACCGGGCTCATGCCGCGCTTTTCAGCGTGGGCGCGAACCGCCTCGACGACTTCGAACACCTGAGGGCTGAAGTCGCGCGTGAGCAAGCTGTTGTCCTTGCGCGCGGCACGGCTGCCGGCCGGCGGCTCGGCGCCCTGCGTGTACTTGCCGGTCAAGGCGCCGCGGGCGAGCGGCGAGAACGGCGCGACGCCGATGCCGTAATGCGCGCAGGCCGGCAGGTAGTCATTTTCGGCCTGCCGCATGACGAGGCTGTACATCGGCTGCGCGATCACGGGCCGCGGCGTGCCGGTCTCGTCGCACAGGCGGATGATCTCGCCGATCTCCCAACCGTAATAGTTGGAGAAGCCCCAATAGCTCGCCTTGCCGCTGGCGATGATGTCGCGCATGGCCTCGATGCTTTCGGCCAGCGGCGTGTCGCGGTCGCGGTGGTGCATGTAATAGATGTCGACATAGTCGGTGCCGAGCCGTTTGAGGCTCTGGTCGATGGCGTGCAGCATCCAGCGGCGAGAGAGGCCCATCTTGCGGTGCGGAGGGCCGTCCTGCTGTCCGACCTTGGTGGCGAGCACCCACTGGTCGCGATCCTTGGCGATCAGCTTGCCGAGCATGGATTCGCACGCGCCATCGGTATAGGCGTCGGCCGTATCGACGAAATTGACCTTGGCCTCGCGGGCGGAGTCGAGAACCCTGGCGGCGGTCGCCTCGTCCATCCCGTCGCCGAAATCCATGCTGCCGAGGCAAATGCGCGAGACCCGCAGTCCGCTTTTTCCGAGATAGGTGTAATCCATCGGGGAGGCCTTTTCCAAAATGTCACGGGGCCGGTGCCGGGCGCGACCGCCCGTTGCCGCCGAGCATATCGGCGCGTGCGCTGATTGACCATGCCCCGGGCGGCGCCGGCTGCATCGCGGACGCCCTCTCTCGCCTTGCGTTTCGAACTGCGTTAGAGAGACCGACCTGAATTGTCGGAGGGCGCATGAAAGCGGCATATATCGATCAGCACGGCGGACCCGAAGTCCTCAAATACGGCGACCTGCCGGATCCGGTAGCGGGGCCGGGCCAGGTGGTCGTGGACATCTTCGCCGCCAGTGTCAACGGCGCCGACTGGAAGGTGCGCATCGGCGACTACAAGCAGACGGTGTTTCCCTATGTGATGGGGCGCGACTTTTCGGGCGTCGTGAGCGCGGTCGGCGCGGGCGTCACGGACCTCAAGGTCGGCGACGAGGTGTTCGGCGTCTGCGAGGTCGGGCAGGAAGGCGCTTACGCAGAGAAAATCCTGATGGATGCGGCCATCGTCGCCCGCAAGCCGGCTAGTCTGTCGCATGCCGAAGCGGCGGCGCTGGCGCTGACCGGGCTGACGGCGCTGAGCGCGATCGAGGATACGCTGCAGCTTAAAGGCGGCGAGACGATCCTGATTCAGGGGGGCGCCGGCGGCGTCGCGAGTTTCGCGATCCAGGTGGCGAAGCACCTCGGCGCCAAGGTCATCACGACTGCGCGCGCCGAGAACCATCCCTATCTTCGCGCGCTGGGCGCGGACGAGGTGATCGACTACAGCGCGGTCGATTTCACCAAGGCGGTCCCGCCGTGTGATGCCGTGTTCGACACGGTCGGCGGCGATGTCGCCCAGCGCTCGTTCGCCGTTCTCAGGCCGGGCGGCCGCGCCGCGTTCATCGCGTCCGGCGCCAAGGCGCCGGAGCCGACGCGAACCGACGTCGCATCGCTCCGCCCGCCCGTGAAGCGCGCGCGCAAGCATCTGGAGCGCATCGTCGAACTGGTGGAGGCGGGAGCTGTCCGCGCACCGGAGATCACCATCTACAAGCTGTCGGATGCCGAGGCCGCGCATCGGGTGAGCGAGGGGCGGCATCTGCGGGGCAAGCTGGTGTTCCAGGTTCGGTAACGGCGCGAACCTTTACTCGTCATGGCGAAGAAGGCAGATGCATCGAGTCCGGTGGCCCGGTCGCAGGCGTTGCGGCGGGGCCTCGACATCATCTGCCTGTTCTCCGACTCCAAACGGGAGTGGGGGATCAGCGAACTTGCCCGGCATCTCGGCGAGCACAAGAGCATCGTGCACCGAACGGTGAAGACGCTGGAGGATGCCGGCTTCCTGCGTCAGGACGCGCAATCCCAGCGTTACTCGCTGGGATTCACTGCCTATCAGATCGGCGTCGTCGCCGCGCGGCGCTTTGGTTTTACACCTGAGATACGCGGAAAATTCCGACAGTTGAGCGAGAAGATCGGCGCCACGGTCTATATCGTCGTGCGCGACGGTGATGCCAATCGCATCGTGGACACGTTCGAGACCTCGGCGCTGATCAGGTTTCACTCGCCCATAGGCTCGCGCGTTCCCTGGAACCGCGGCGCTTCCTCGAAAGTGCTGATGGCCTATTCGCCGGCCGACGAAGTCGATCGTCTCATCGCGAAGCCTGGCCTGAGCAGGCACGCCAAACGCACGATCGTCGATCCGCAGGCGTTTCGAAGTGAACTCGAACAGATCCGCCGCCGCGGCTATGCGGTGAGCGACGGCGAAGGTTTCGACGGCGTGCTGGGACTGGCTGCGCCGCTGTTCGGGCCGGCCGGTGAAGTGATCGCCGCGTTGCAGAGTTCGATGCCCTCGGCCGGACTCTCGGACAGACGCCGCACTGAAATTGCCCGCGTCATCGCTGCGACCGCGAAAGAGGTCTCGCACCTTCTTCGCGCGGCGTCCGCGACGTGAACGCAGATCGCTGGCCGAAGCGCTGTTGAAACATGATGCCGGCGCGCGGAACTGGCGTCCGACTTTAGTATTTCTCGTCTTCTGAAAGCAAACGTCCGCTCTTCGGACGATGCCGTCTCTGCACAAGCCTGTTCTTGACAGCAAGCGCACGAGCTCGCCATCATCACAATGAAGAACGTCTGTTCTTATAATTAGAACGCGTCACTGACATGAAATTCGGGAGAGACTGATGGGTTCGCGCGTGGCTTCCGACATGATCGTCGATGTGCTTGTGGAGGCCGGGATCACCCACATGTTCGGGTTGCCGGGCGGCAACACCATGGAGATCTGGAAGGCGCTGCACGGTCGCGAACATGAGATCCGCGCGGTAGTGCCGCGCGACGAGCAGACGGCGTCCTGCATGGCGGACATGTACGGCAAGATGACCGGCAAGCCGGGCGTCTTCTCCGCCCAGGGCGCGTTCGCCGGGTCAACCGGCATGTTCGGGGTGATCGAGGGGTTCCTGTCGCACAGCCCGATGCTGGTTCTCTCGGAGATGTCCGAGGTCGACCGCTTCATCCTGCACGGGCCGATCCAGTCGGCGACGGGGCATTATGGATCGTTCGATCTTCCCGGTATCTTCCGCAGCAGCACGAAATACGTCGCGGTGGCGCATTATCCGCATGAAGCGGTGATCGGGACGCAGCTTGCCATCAAGCATGCCGTGGCCGGAAATCCGGGCCCGGCCGCGGTGCTGTTCCGAAGCAATGCGGTCAAGGGCGACGTGCCCGAAGATGGTTTTCCGGAAATCTACGAGACCGGCCCCTACCTCGCGACGGAGAAGACCTGTCCGCCGGCGACAGCCATCGAAGCTGCCGCAGGCAAGCTCGCCAAGGCGAAGCATCCGGTCATTATTGCGGGCAACGGGGTGCGCATCGCTGGCGCGTTCGACGAACTGCGCGCGGTTGCCGAACTGCTCGGCGCGTCCGTGGTCACCAGCTATCTCGGCAAGAGCACGATACCCGAGACGCATCCGCTAGCGGCCGGACCCATTGGCTATACGGGCGTGCCGCTTGCCAACGAGACCGTCGGCAATGCCGACGTGATCCTCGTGGTCGGATGCCGGCTGAAGCCGCAGGAGACCTGCTTCGCCAACCCGAAGATGATCGACCCGAAGCGGCAGACGATCATCCAGATCGACGTCGACGCGCGCAACGCGTCCTGGACTATCCCGACCAACCTATCACTCGTCGGCGACGCGAAGCTGTCGCTTGCATTGCTCAAGGACAGCCTCCGTTCGATGGTGGATGCCGCGGTCGCGGCCGAACGCACCAGGGCGGCGGCCGCTTTGAAGGAGGCGCGCGCGGCTTTCGCACATCCGAGCATGCAGTCGACCGCCGTTCCGCTTTATCCGCAGAGGGTGGTGGCGGAGGTAGGCGATGCGGCGCCGGAAGATGCCATCATCTGCACCGACGCCGGCAACAACCGCCACTGGATGAACCATTTCTTCCGTACCAAGCGCGTCAACAGCTACTTCGGGACCGGCGGGATCGGCGGCGTAAGCTGGTCGATGGCGGCGACGCTCGCAGCCAAGATCATCGCGCCCGAGCGCCCGGCGATCGGCGTCTGCAGCGACGGCGGTTTCGCGATGCAGATGCACGTGCTGCTGTCGGCGGTGCAGTACGAGGTGGCGCCGATCTATGTCGTCATGAACAATTCCGCGCTCGGCATGACCGGGCAGGGGATGGGCAACCGCTCGGTCGGCAACAAGTTTCCCGACACCGATTATGCAGCGATCGCGCGCGCCTGCGGTTGTTACGCCGAGCAGGTGCGAAAGCCGGGTGAGGTGCGGCAGGCGATCGCGGAAGCGATGCGGCAGCAGCGTCCGGCGGTGATTGACGTCATCATCGATGCCGACCAGAACATGAAGAAGGAACTCTATTCCCCGCTCGCCACCGAAGTGCTCGCCGGCACCGCCATGCGCACATATTAGTCGCCCCGTGGCAGCAGAAGGGTTGATCAGCGTCGCGAGGGCATAGGTTCGACGAGACTTCAAGCAAAACACAACAGGGCCAGTGGCGAGAGCCGTAAAGGCCTCGCCCGATCGGGAGGGAGAAGCGCGATGTATTGGGGGAAGCTGAAATCGGCGGGCGCCATTGCGCTTGCAGCGGCGCTCGGATCAGCAGGAGCGCTCGCGCGGGACAAGCCTGACGGCTATCCGGCCCGGCCGGTAACGGTGGTGGTGCCCATGGGCGCCGGCAGCGGGCTCGACATGACGACACGCTTCATCACCAGGAAGCTCGAGGCGCGTCTCGGCCAGCCGTTCGTGGTCGAAAACCGTGCCGGGCAGGCCGGCGGCGTCGGGTCGGCATCGGTCGCGCGCGCGACGCCGGATGGCTATACGCTGCTTAACGCCTTCCTCTCGTCCAACGTATTCAACCCGATCATCTACAAGCGGATGAGCTACAAGCAGAGCGAGTTGCGGTTCGTCACGCTGCTCTACGATACGCCGTTTGTGCTGGTGGTGTCGGCAGAGTCAGGGTTCAAGAGCGTGAAGGATCTGGTGGAGACGCTGCGCAAGGATCCGCCGAAATACAGCTATGCATCTGGCGGCATGGGCTCTGCCGCGCATATCGCGGGTGCGATGTTCGTGCGTCTGGCTGGCCTCGATGGCGTCGTGCATGTGCCTTACAAGACGTCGCCGCTGATCTTCCCGGATCTCATTGCGAACCGCGTGGCGTTCTTTGTGTCCTCGCCCGATTCGGTGGCACCACATGTCAAGGCGGGAAAGCTGCGCGCGCTGCTGGTTGCAGGAACGTCGCGCCTGAAATCCATGCCCGATGTGCCCACGGCCGCCGAGGCGGGATTGCCTGAGATGCGGGCCAGCAGCTGGTACGTGATGCAGGCGCCGGCCGGCGTTCCTAACGCCATCGTCAACCGGCTCGCCAGGGAAGTGAACGAAATCCTCAAGGAGCCGGACAGCCTGGCCTGGTTCGAGCGCGCCGAATCTGTGCCGATGCTGGGTTACACGCCCGAGAGCACGACGGCCTTCGTCGAGAAGGAGCGTCAGCGCTGGGAGCCGCACGTGCGCGCCAGCGGCGCCAGCGTGGAGTGACGCGCGGCGTCAGGCAGGACAGCGCGGGCTTCTGAATGGTCATCCCGGACGCGCTGACAAGCGCGATCCGGGATCCATTTCTCCACACGCTCCGTATGCGTGATGCCATGGATCCCGGCTCTCGCGCTTTTGGCGCTCGGCCGGGATGACATCCGGGGCAATAACGCGGGTTTCATATAGCTCTGGTTACGCTTGTACAGGCGTGCCCATGAAGTCGCGCTTGCCGAGGTTCACGCCGCAATGCCGGAGAATGTCGTAGGCGGTCGTGACGTGGAAATAGAAGTGCGGCAGGCAGAAGTTCAGGAGATAGGTCTGGCCGGTGAACTCGCGCGTTCCGGCTGCGGTCGTGATCTTGATCTCCCGCTGCTCGCTGCCGTCGATCTCTCCGGGCGTGAGCGTACGGATGAAGTCGATCGCCGCCGCGATGCGCTTCTTGAGGTCGTCGAAAGTCGCTTCCGCGTCCGGCAGGGCGGGCGGTTCCTTGCCCGCGGTTCGGGCGCAGGCGCCGACCGCGTGCGCGGTCGCCTGCCTCACCTGCCGGGCGAGTGGGAACATGTCCGGATAGAGCCTCATATTGATGAGGAAGGCCGGATCGAGCTTCTTCTCCTCCGCATGCGCGGCGGCCTTGTCGAGGACGGCGGACAATGCGGTGAGAAACTGGATGAAGATGGGAGCCGAGACTTTGTACATCGAGATCGACATGCGTGACTCCTGTGGTTGAACAGGGGGCGATGACGGCACACAGCGGCTGCACGCAGAAGCGCCGCCGTGTCTCTGGGTGCGGAGCCTAATCGACCTTGATGCCGGCTTTCTGCACCACGTCCTTCCACATCGCGACCTCGCGCGCGATCCGCGCCCGCAGCGCTTCGGCGTTGCTGCCGGTGCGGGCATCGACGCCGGCTTTGAGAAGCTGTTCCTGTACTTCCTTGCGTGCGACGATCTCATCAAGCGCTTTTCGCAAGCGCTCGACGATCGGCTTCGGCACGCCCGACGGCGCCATCAGCGAATAGTAGACGTCATAGTCCGCGCCATTGACGCCGCTCTCCTGCTGCGTCGCCACATCGGGCAGTTCGTGCCAGCGCACCGGCCCGGTCTGCGTTACCGCAACGAGTTGCCCCGAGCGGATCAGCGAGATTACCGAGGCGATGTTCACGACGGTCAGTTCCACATGGCCGGCGACGGCGGCCTGCACGGCGGGGCTTCCGCCGCCATAGGGCACATGCTGGAACTTCGCTCCGGTCTGCAGCGTCAGCAGTTCGATGCCGAGTTGCGACGGCGTGCCGACGCCGGGCGTGGAGTAGTTCAGCTTGCCGGGATTGGCTTTCGCAAAGGCGATCAGCTCAGGCAGGGTCTTGATGCCGAGCTTCGGATTCGCGGCGATGACGTTCGGCGAGCCGCCGAACGAGACGATCGGCTCGAAGTCCTTGATCGGGTCGTAGAGCTTCTGCTTGGCGGTAGCGGGGTTCGAGGTGAACACGCTGGAAGTCAGCAGCAGCGTGTAGCCGTCATGCGCCGCCTTGGCTGCCGCGCCAATGCCGACATTGCCGGCCGCTCCCGGCCGGTTCTCGATGACGATCGGTTGGCCGAGGGCCTGTTGCAGCGGGTTCTGTATGATGCGCGCGGTGGTGTCGGCGCCGCCGCCGGCCGCGAACGGGATGATCACGCGTATCGGGCGTTCCGGATATTCGGCACGCGCGCTCGCCGGCGCGAGAAGCACGCAGGCGGCCGGGCCTGCGAGCATCGCAAGCGCCGCGCGCCGGCCGAAGAGGCGGGCACCTTGTTTCGTCGTCATCGCTTCCTCCAGTTCGTTCGTTCTCGATATTAGGTCGCCGTCATTCCTTCGATGGAATGACAGGCAGCAGCAGGTAGGGCTGGCGCCCGGCGTCGAAATGCAAGGTCGTGTTGCCGGCAAATATTGCGGACGGCCGGTCCACCGGATTGTCATGCGTGAAGCCGCCGACGCCCGTGAAAGCGTAGGGGCTGCCCGGTACGATCAGCGGCGGGTCGTCGTTCTCGTAGTCCTTGCCGCGCACATGCAGGCCGATCCGGTATCCGGCCGGCACGACGATGCACGTCGGCCAGATTTCGACATCGACCTCGACCGGTTCGCTGGGCACGAGCGGCCAGCGCTCGTCATGCGCATGATAGGGCCGGTAGGGAAGGGTGAGCGCCGGGTCGAGCTTGCGCTGCGAGCAGCGCAGCCAGCCTTGCGCGACAGGCGTGCGGGGATCGACGGCGCCCTGAAAGGTCACTTCCTTGCCGGCAGGATCGAACACGCGCAGCACGAGGAACAGGTCGGCGTCGGATGTGTCGGACGAGACGAACAGTTTCGCTGCAACCGGGCCGGTGATTTCGGTCTCCGCTTCCAGCGGCGGCGTCAGGAACAGCGCGCCGGCGCCCATCGCCTCGAAGGTCAGCGCTGCGTCGGCCGCGACTGGCGTCGTGCGGAGGCTGTTGTCGGAGGGATCGATGTAGAACCTGGTCCATTGCGTACGCGCGATCGGCCACTCGTTCTCGTGTCGCAGAACGAACTTCTCGCCAGGGTGCCGCACCTGCAATTCGACCGGCGGTTGCTCCGCCCAGCCGGTGTCTTCGCCCTTGAGGAAATGGCCGAAGAAACGCTTCTGCAGCGCGACGCCGTGATCGGTATAGAACGGCGAGTAGTGCGAGTCGCCATGCGCCTCGAGCCACTTCTGCTCCGTCGCCGAGCGGACATAGCCTTCGAAATTGCCGCGCGGATGCAGGCCCGCGCCGCCCCAGTTGGCGGCTGACAGCAGCGGCACCGTGATCCTGTCGAAGCGCGGCGAGCGCACCGTGTAGAATTCATCCTCCAGCGGATGGGCGAGAATTTCTGCTTCGGTATCGGCGCGGTTCCGGGCCAGTTCCTCCTCGGAGAGAGTGTCCGGGCCGCTGACGAGTTCGCCGGTGACGTAACTGCGATAGGCGCGCTCGCCCTTGCCGTGCTGCACGCCGACCACCTGGCGCGGATACCATTTGAGGATCATCGCATTGACGATGCCGCCGTGGCGGTAGAGATCGCGGTAGAAGTCGGCGGCGCCTTCCCACACGCACATGGCGGCGAGGCTCGGCGGCTGGCGCGAGGCGACCTGCCATTGGTTGGTGGCGTAGTAGGAAATGCCGTTGAGGCCGACCTTGCCGTTCGACCACGGCTGGCGCGCCGCCCACTCGATGCAGGCGTAATAGTCGTCGGTCTCGCGCGGCGAATAGATGTTGAGGTAGCCGGGCGAGCGTCCCGCGCCGCGGCTGTCCACCCGCAGGCAGACATAGCCGTCCGGCACCCATTTCTCGGGGTCGACCGACTCCCAGTTCATGTATTTCGCGGTCGTGCCGCGCGCGACTTCCGGAAAGTCGCGGATCATTTTGTCCCAGGCGTGCCGGAAGGGCTGGTCCTGGAAGGCGAGGCCCTTGGC
>Ga0182739_1001141_pt1 | contig 29165 bp, 31 predicted proteins | sample eDN5th30CBELigBY_FD_128873 | JGI IMG/M metagenome (GOLD analysis project Ga0182739, IMG submission 128873) | Enriched backyard soil microbial communities from Emeryville, California, USA - eDNA 5th pass 30_C BE-Lig BY (version 2) (version 2) | ecosystem: Environmental > Terrestrial > Soil >... | reverse complement strand
GTTCTCGTCCGCTCGCCTTTCGAGCACGAACCCCGGGTCGGGCATCGTCGCGATCGAGACGCACGTCCCGAAGCCCTGACGGTCCCGGCCGCCCCGCATCCGTTCACCTTCCGTTTACCGCCACAGCGCACTCTCGTAAGAGTCGGTGTCTACCGTCACGGGCGAGCCCTGCACCGGGCTACTACCTGACAACGTGAAGGATTCACAGTGAAGCTCACCCGCATCGCCCAGCTGGGCGCTGTCGCCGCCGTCGCGGCCCTCGCGCTCACCGCCTGCGCCTCCAACGAGCCCTCCGGGGGCACCAACCCCGGCTCCAGCTCCGACCCGGCCGACCCGGGCACCTCGCTCACGGGCACGCTCAACGCGACCGGCGCCTCCTCGCAGGACGCCGCGCAGCAGGCGTGGGTCGCCGCGTTCCAGACCGCCAACTCCGGCGTGACCATCAACTACCAGGCCACCGGCTCCGGCGTCGGCCGCGACAACTTCCTCTCGGGCGGCCAGTCGTACATCGGCTCGGACCGCGCGTTCAACGACGAGGAGATCGCCAAGGGCGGCTTCGGCTCGTGCGCGAGCGACGCCATCGTCGAGGTCCCCGTCTACATCTCGCCGGTCGCGATCATCTTCAACCTCGATGGCGTCGACTCGCTGAACCTCGACGCGGCGACCGTCGCGAAGATCTTCAACGGCGACATCACCAACTGGAACGACCCGGCCATCGCCGCCGACAACGGCGACGTGACGCTGCCCGACCTGGCGATCTCGCCGGTCCACCGCTCCGACCCCTCGGGCACGAGCGAGATCTTCACCGGCTACCTCGAAGCGGTGGCGCCCGACGCCTGGCCGCACGAGGCGTCGGACGAGTGGCCGATCTCGTCGGGTGAGGCTGCGCAGGGCACCTCGGGCGTCGTCGCCGCCGTCAAGGGCGGCAACGGCACGATCGGCTACGCCGACGCCTCGCAGGCCGGTGACCTCGGCACGATCGCGGTGAAGGTCGGCGACGAGTTCGTCCCCTTCTCCGCCGAGGCTGCAGCGGCTCTCGTGGACGCGTCGCCGCTGGTCGAGGGCCGCAGCGCCGGTGACCTCGTGTTCGACGTCGACCCGGCCGCAGCCCCCGCCGGCTCGTACCCGATCGCGCTGGTCAGCTACCTGATCGCGTGCGAGAAGTACGAGGACGCGAACACCGCCGCGCTCGTGAAGTCGTACTTCGAGTTCGTCACGAGCGCCGAGGGCCAGGACGTCGCGTCCGAGGCCGCCGGCTCCGCGCCGCTGTCGGACTCGCTGCGCGACAAGATCAACGCCGCGATCGCCCTCATCGGCTGATCGCATCCGCACCTGCGATGCCCCGGCCCGATCATCGGGTCGGGGCATCGCCCGGAACGAATCCAGGTCTGAGGAGAAGATGACCACCGACACCGCACCGGCTGCCGGCACCGCGCCGGCTGCCGCACCGCCCGCCAAGCGCCGACTGGGCGACCTCGTCTTCTCCGGCACCGCCCTCGGCGCCGGCATCCTGATCCTGGTCATCCTCGTCGCCGTCACGATCTTCCTCATCGTCCAGTCGCTTCCCGCGCTGACGGAGGATCCTGCAGACAACCCCATCCTCAAGGGCGAGAGCTTCCTCGCCTACGTCGGCCCGCTCGTGTTCGGCACGATCTGGGCGGCGCTCCTGGCGCTCGTGATCGCCGCGCCGCTGAGCATCGGCATCGCCCTGTTCATCTCGCACTACGCCCCGCGCCGGCTGGCCGCCATGCTCGGCTACATCATCGACCTTCTCGCGGCGATCCCCTCCGTCGTCTTCGGCCTGTGGGGCGCCCTCACCTTCGCCGGCTTCCTCCAGCCCTTCTACGTCTGGCTGAACGCGAATCTCGGCTGGTTCCCGCTGTTCAGCGGCACCGTCTCGGCGACCGGCCGCACGATCCTCACCGCCGCCCTCGTCCTGGCGGTCATGATCCTTCCGATCATGACCGCGATCTGCCGCGAGGTGTTCCTGCAGACGCCGAAGCTCCACGAGGAGGCGGCCCTGGCCCTCGGGTCCACCCGCTGGGAGATGATCCGCATGGCCGTCTTCCCCTTCGCCCGCGGCGGCATGGTCTCGGCTGCGATGCTCGCCCTCGGACGCGCGCTCGGCGAGACGATGGCCGTCACGATGGTGCTGTCGGCCTCCGGCGTCGTCACCTTCCAGGTGCTCACCTCGACCAACCCCACGACGATCCCCGCCAACATCGCCCTCAAGTTCGGCGAGGCGCACGGCACAGGGGTCAACGCACTCATCGCGACGGGTCTGATCCTGTTCGTCGTCACCTTCGCCGTCAACGCCTTCGCCCGGTGGATCGTCAGCCGCCGCGCCGAGTTCTCGGGAGCCAACTGATGGCCACTGTCACCACCGCGCCGCGCACCGCCTCGCCCGCGACCTCGAACGCGCTCACCGCCGGCCAGCTGCCCAAGTGGCTCCCCTGGACGCTCCTGATCGTCGCCCTCGTGATCTCGGGGACCGTGTTCGCGATCCTCAACTTCGGCAACGACCCCGCCGACTTCAACATCGCCGGCACGATCTTCTTCGGCTTCCTCGTCTTCGCCATCTGCCTCGTGGTCTTCTCGAACATCGTCGAGAACTCCCGCCGCGCCGCAGACCGCTTCGCGACCGTGCTCGTCGGCTTCGCCTTCACGCTCGCCCTCATCCCTCTCGTCTCGCTGCTGTACGAGGTCGTCGCGGACGGCATCGGACGTTTCGACGTGACCTTCTTCTCCTGGACGATGCGCAACGTCGTCGGCGAGGGCGGCGGGGCGGTGCACGCCATCTGGGGCACGCTGCTGATCACCCTCGCCGCCGGCGTCATCTCGATCCCGATCGGGCTGCTGACCTCCATCTACCTCGTCGAGTACGGCCGCGGACGCCTCGCGAAGGCGATCACATTCTTCGTGGACGTCATGACCGGCATCCCCTCGATCGTCGCGGGTCTGTTCATCGTGGCGCTGTTCAGCCTGATCATCGGTCCCGGCCGCTACATGGGCATCATGGGCGCCCTCTCGCTCACCGTGCTCATGATCCCGGTCGTCGTGCGATCGAGCGAGGAGATGCTGCGTCTCGTGCCGAACGAGCTGCGCGAGGCGTCCTACGCGCTCGGCGTGCCGAAGTGGCTGACCGTCAGCAAGGTCGTGCTGCCGACAGCGATCGCGGGCATCACGACGGGCATCATGCTCTCGATCTCGCGCGTCATCGGCGAGACGGCGCCGCTGCTGCTGACCGCCGGGTTCACGACCTCGCTGAACCTCAACCTGTTCGACCAGCCGATGATGACCCTGCCCGTGTTCGTCTACAACCAGTTCCAGAACCCCGGCACCAACATCGAGGCCGCTCTCGGCCGCGCCTGGGCGGGTGCGCTCACCCTCATCATCATCGTCATGGTGCTGAATCTCGTCGCCCGCTTCATCGCCAAGAAGTTCGCCCCCAAGTTCGGCCGCTGACCGGCATCCGCTCCATCAGAAAGAACCCGACGTGTCCAAGAGCATCGAAGTCAACGACCTCAACGTCTACTACAGCGAGTTCCTCGCGGTGGAGGGCGTCTCCCTCGAGATCGAGCCCCGCAGCGTGACCGCCTTCATCGGCCCCTCCGGCTGCGGCAAGTCCACGTTCCTGCGCACCCTCAACCGCATGCACGAGGTGATCCCCGGCGCGCGGGTCGAGGGCGAGGTGCTGCTCGACGGCGACGACCTCTACGGCGCGGGAGTGGACCCCGTGCTCGTGCGGCGCCAGGTGGGCATGGTCTTCCAGCGCCCGAACCCCTTCCCCACGATGAGCATCAAGGAGAACGTCCTGGCGGGCGTCAAGCTCAACAACAAGAAGCTCTCCAGGAGCGACGCCGACGCCCTCGTGGAGAGCTCGCTGCGCGGCGCGAACCTCTGGAACGAGGTCAAGGACCGCCTCGACAAGCCCGGATCGGGTCTGTCGGGCGGTCAGCAGCAGCGCCTGTGCATCGCGCGGGCGATCGCGGTGGCCCCCGACGTGCTGCTGATGGACGAGCCGTGCTCGGCCCTGGACCCCATCTCGACCTTCGCGATCGAGGAGCTCATCCAGGAGCTCAAGCAGGAGTACACGATCGTGATCGTGACCCACAACATGCAGCAGGCCTCGCGCGTCTCGGACAAGACCGCGTTCTTCAACATCGCAGGCACCGGCAAGCCCGGCAAGCTCATCGAGTACGACGAGACCGGCACGATCTTCACGACGCCGTCCGTGCAGGCGACCGAGGACTACGTCTCCGGCCGCTTCGGCTGACCCCCGCCCCACCCCGCCCCGCCCCCGGTGTCCCACATACGGCAGGGCATGTCCCACTTACGGCGGAGCATGTCCCACTTCCGGTCGGTTGACGCCCTCAGAAACGACCGGAAGTGGGACAGGGCTCAGTCGCGTGGGCTGAGCAGGTAGGCGTTCATGGATGCCGTCAGCTCCGCGTCGTGGAACAGCTCCTGCCCATCCACGGCGGTCACCGGCGCGGCGAGCCGCACGCTGGAGACGAGCCAGGCGGCATCCGCACGGGCGAGGCCGGCCGCCGGAATCGTCTCGTAGGCGGTCGCGTACCCCTGCGCGGCGAGGTGCTCGAACAGGCTCAGCTGGGTCGTGCCGTGGAGGATGCCGGCGTTCGGCGCCGGCGTGACGAACGTGTCGCCCCGGCGGAGGATGAGGGATGCGGTCGGCGCCTCCAGCACGAACCCGTCGCTCGAGACGAACACCGCATCGTCCGCGCCGCGCCGCTTGGCCTCGCGGATCGCGGCCATGTTCACCGCGTAGGACAGCGTCTTCGCGCCCAGCAGCAGCCACGGTGCACGCGCCGGCACGTCGATGCCGTACCCGCGATCGAGCGTCACGACCCGGATGCCGTGCGTGCGCGCGGAGGTGAAGTCCGCAGCGGATGCGGCAGTGACCCACGCGGTGGGGGTGGGTCCGTGCTCGACTCCCCGGCTGAGGATGAGCTTGATGACCGCTTCACCCCCGCCCGCGTGCTGCGCGGCGCGGGCGACGGCCTGGCGCCACTGACCCGTGTGCGGCACCGGCAGATCGCACAGCCGCGCGGAGTGGGCGAGCCGCTCGAGGTGCGCCTCGACCTCCTGTGCGTGGCCGTCGGCCACGCCGATCGACTCGAAGATGCCGTCGCCGCGCTGGGTGCTGAGCTCCCCGACGGTCAATGCCGGCGCCGACGGGTCGATCTCGGAGAACGTGGCGGAGAAGTCGGCGCCGGTGTCGTCGGCGGAGACGGGATCGATCATGAGGGCGTAGCGCCAAGCCATGGGATGAGCTTATGGGGCCATACGCAGGCTGGATCGGCGCCTCGGCGTCGCGCGCCGCCATCCGAAGACGATCCGCCCTGTAATCGCCACCGGAATACCCGATGCCATGACTCCGTTAGACTCTTACGGCCGGGCCGCAGTAACCCCGGGCTCCAACTTCTGCCGCTGCGAGCGGCCTCGCGCCGAGAGGCGTTCTGCGGCCCGGCATCCTCATTCCCGCGTCGTCAGGTGAGGGATTCCCGGCGCCAGAGGGCAGCGGCCGCCGTGAGGTCTTCCGCATATGTCGTCAGGCGCAGCGCCCGCGTGGTGAACGCGGTCGCCCGCTCGGGCTCGGTGCGATCGTGGTCGTCGGCGAGATCGGCGGCGCCCGCCGCCTCGACGCGGCAGAACGAGGCCGCCCGCTCCAGCGCGACCGCGAAATCGCCGCTGAACGCCCCGCGCAGGATCGCGTCGCTGAGCGAGACCAGCTCGTCAGGCCCGGCCGGCGTCGGGACGCCGGCAACGACCTCGTCCGCCGACGACAGTCGCCCGCGGCCGCGCTCGTAGAGCAGCGCCGCCGATCGCGGGTCGTCGTGCACCATCAGCTGCAGCAGGTACAGGCGCCAGAGCGTCCCGGGGAGGGACCGGGCCGGCGACCTCGACCACAGCTCGGCGATCGTGTCGATGCCGTGCTGGTCGGTGAAGGCGATCAGGCGGTCTACGACCTCGTCGGTCGGCTCGTCGCGCACGCGCGACAGGAGTGCCACCGCCGTCGCGTGCGCGACGCGCGACACCTCCGCCGGATCCTCGGCGCCGAACAGCCGATCGAGGAGCTCTGCGGGGCGCCGCACCGGTTTGTGGAAGGCACGCGGGTCATCTGTCATCGCCTTCCAGGCTACCCGCGCCGGGCACGCCCCCGGCGTGAGGGATCAGCCCTCGGCGGACGGGATGGCGACGATGGGCTCGGTCGTCGGCGCGCCTCCCGGCGCGCCTCCCTGGGGCTCGACGGTCACCGCGATGACGTCGCCCGCCTCCATGTCCCCCTCCAGGAGAGCCGTCGCGTCACCGTCGTCGGCGTCGAACGTGCCTGCGGAGACCGGCGTTCCGTCGCGGACGTACCAGAGCTCGAACGTGCGATCGTCGTCGATCCCCGGCAGTCCCGTCGCGACGAGCACGGCCTCACCCAGCGACGGCGCCCAGTGGACCGTCGCCTCGCCCTCGTCGGCCAGCTCGCCCGACGCGGACTGCGCGTCCGGTGCCGCCTCGATCTGCGCGAGCGTCCGCACCGCGGCGGGCGTCCTCAGCACGTCGGTGATGGCGCCCACGCTCCAGCCGATGCCGACCAGCACCGCGATGGATGCCACGAGTGCGAACACTCCGCGCGTCCAGTTGCGTCGCTGGATCGCCTGAACCACCTCGGTCGGCGGAGCCGCAGCACGTGACGCGGTCTCCTCCTGCTCGTCCGCGTCCGGACCGGGCGGGACAGGGAGCGGGGCGCCGGCATCCGTCTCGGTCTCACGGATGCGACCGAGCAGCTGAGAGCGCAGGGCGATCGGCGGCGCGACGGGCGGGGCGCCCTCGGCGAGGACCGCAGCAGCCTCGCGATCCTGGTCGGCGATAGGCCGCCATTCCGGATGGTCGCGCAGCGCCGCGACGAAGGCACGCTCGTCTTCGGGTGACAGCGCACCGAGGGCGTGGCCGGCCGAGAGCTCGGCGAACTCCTGCTCGTTCATGTGGCCACCTCCATCTCGGCTCGCAGGCGCGACAGCCCGTCACGCATCCTCGTCTTCACGGTCCCGAGCGGTGTTCCGCTCAGCGCGGCGATCTCGCTCTGAGAGTAGCCGCCGAAGTAGGCCAGGGTCAGCGCCTCTCGCTGCGCCTCGGGCAGCGCCCGCAGCGCCCGCGCCACGCGCCGGCTCTCGATGCGCAGCTCGACCTGTTCCTCCACGGCGGCCGTCGGGGTGTGCAGCTCCCGCAGACCTGCGCGGATGTCTCGCTCGCCTGCCGCCTGCGCGGACCGGACGCGGTCGACTGCCCGTCGGTGTGCGATCGTGAGCACCCACGATCTCGCCTGTCCTCTGTTCGGAGCGAAGGCTCCGGCGGATTGCCACACTTCGAGGAAGACCTCCTGCAGCACCTCTTCGCTCTGGGCCCGGTCGACCAGCACCCGCAGGATCAGGCCGAACACACGCGAGGACAGCATGTCGTACAGCGCGGCGAAGGCGCCCTCGTCCCGTTCGGCGATCCGCAGGAGCAGTTCTGCGGCGCGGTCGGACCCCGCCCCGTCATCGGGAACGTCCACGCCGTCGATCACCATCTCGACAAGCATGCACCATCCCCCCTTCTTCGCCGTTGCCCCTTGCTCATCCGAACGTGAAGGAGTAGACGTCCACGCCCGGCGGCACCGTGAGCGTCACGGCGCCTTCTCGGGACGCACCAGGTGCGATCACCGCGTAGGACCGCGGCGTGCCTCCCACGTCGATCGTCGTCCGGGTGCCGTCGAGCTCGACGGTCACGACACCCTCGCCGGCCGCGACCATCCGCACCTCCGATGCGTGGAAGGACAGTCGGATGCCGGCATCCTCCTCGATGGGGGTCGCGTACTGCGTCTGCACCGACCATCGACCGTCGAGCGCGAAGGAGTCGGGCGCCTGCTCGGACGGCGGATCGAAGTCGGCCTCACCCGCGCGGTAGGTCCCGGGTCCGGCGAAGTTCACGTCCTTCGACGAGCCGAGGAACGTCTCGGGGGTCGTCGAGCCGAGCTCGGGCGTCGTGTCGGCCACCTCGGTCGCCGCGGGCAGGTCGAGGCCGGGCCGCGCATCCACGAGCAGTTCCCGGATCAGCTTCTCGGTGGCCGCGTAGTTCCCCTCGCCGAACGAGATGTGCCGGACGGTCCCCTTCGCGTCGATCAGGTAGTGCGCGGGCCAGTAGCGGTTGCGGTAGTTCGTCCAGGTCGACAGGTCGTTGTCGAGCCCCACGGGGTAGGTGATGCCGAAGTCGCGTGCCCCGGCGGCGACGTTGGCGGCATCCTTCTCGAACGCGTACTCGGGCGAGTGGATGCCGATCACCTGCAGGCCGGCGTCACGGTAGGTCTCATCCCAGGCGACCACGTGCGGGATCGAGCGCTGGCAGTTGATGCACGAGTAGGCCCAGAAGTCGATCAGCACCACTCGTCCGCGCAGGTCGTCGAGAGCGATCGCGTCGCCGTCGGGCGTGTTGAGCCACGTCTCGATGCCGCGGATCGACGGTGCGGTCCCGCACGACTCGAGCTCGTCGGCGCCGTTGGTGCAGTTGTCGAGCTCGCGGTTCTCGTCGGTGACGAGTCCGCCGAGACCGAGCGCTTCGGCTGCCTGCTCGTTGTCGGTGAGGCTGCGCTGCAGTTGCGCCGTGTAGTCGGGAACCAGGCGCTGCAGCGCCTGCGGGACGTCGAAGGCGAGCCCGACGGCGAGCGCGAGCATCGCGACGCCCGCCGCGATGCGCAGCCCGCGCTCCCGGGAGCGGAACGCGCGGATGCGCTCCACGAGACCGCGGCCGGCGAGCGCGAAGGCGAGCAGCGGGAGCGCGACGCCGATCGCGAAGGATGCCGTCAGCAGCACCGTATCGGCGCCGATGCGTCCGGTCGCCCCTGCCACGATGATCGCGGCCAGGACAGGCCCGGCACAGGGCACGAACACCGCCCCCAGGGCGAGCCCGACGCCGAAGCCGCTTCCCCGGTTCTGCACCTCGCGGCGCGGGAGGAACTGGAACGGCTTCTCGAGCAGCTGCTCGAACCGGGGTACGAGCAGTCCCGCTCCGATCAGCAGGAGGACCGCGATGCCCACCCAGCGGATGACGTCCTGCGGCAGGTTCAGCAGGCCCAGCACGAGCGAGCCGACGAGCGTCACGAGCGTGAAGCTGACCACCAGTCCCGCGATCACGAGGTACGGGCGGCTGCGGCGAGCGGGCACCGTCCTCGCCGCCGGCGTCGCATCGGGACGTCGGTCGAAGCGCGCCGATTGAGCTCCCCCGGTGAGGAAGATCACCGGCAGTACGGGCAGGATGCACGGCGAGATGCCGGTGATGAGCCCGCCGAGCAGGCCGATGATGATCAGTTCCATGTCGCTCCCTCTGCCTCGGGAGGGATTCGAGGAGGACGCGGCTTCGGATTGGTTCCCATCCGATCTCCGGACCGCTCCGAACAATCCTCGACGCCGCCCGACGAGGCGGTCCTGAGGAACGGAGACGACTCATGCTCAGCACCAAGAAGAAGGTCACCGCGGCGCTCACCCTCACGCTCGCCGGCGCTTTCGCGCTCTCGGCGTGTTCGATGGGCGACACGACCCCGGCCGCCACCAGCCCCGCACCCGCGCCGGAGACGAGTGAGACCGCCGAGGCGATGGATCCGGCCGCCGGCCTCGTCGGTCCCGGCTGCGACGCCTACGCTGAGGCTGTGCCCGACGGCGCCGGCTCGATCCAGGGCATGTCGCAGGATCCCGTCGCCGTCGCCGCGTCGAACAACCCGATGCTGACGACGCTCGTCGCGGCCGTGAGCGGGCAGCTCAATCCGGACGTGAACCTCGTCGACACGCTCAACGGAGGCGAGTTCACCGTCTTCGCGCCCGTCGACGACGCGTTCGCCAAGATCGACGACGCCACCATCGAGACGCTCAAGACCGACAGCGACATGCTGACGTCGATCCTCACCTACCACGTCGTCGCCGGCCAGATCGAGCCGGCCGACATCGCGGGAATGCACACGACCGTGCAGGGCGCCGATCTGGAGGTGACCGGTTCGGGAGACAGCTGGATGGTCAACGACGCCGGCGTCATCTGCGGCGGCGTGCAGACGGCCAACGCCACCGTGTATCTGATCGACTCGGTGCTCATGCCCCCGGCCGAGTGAGAAGGCTTCCGGAGGACGTGGGGGCCCTTCTCCGGAAGCAGCAGCTGCAGCCGCCGGGCGCGATCGCGCTCGGCGGCTGCGGTCTGCGGCGCTTCGGTATCAGCGGTCCTTGCTTCGAGTGGCTTCCCTGCGCGGCGTCACAACCGAGGAACCGTACCTTGACGGGCCCACGGAAGCGATGGCTGCTGCCGCATGCTCTCGTTGCACAGACAACACATGCTCGCTATCGGCCACGCTGAAGAAACGAGGCGGGAACGACCTTACGATGAGCAAGAAACATCAGTTCCTGCAACTCTTCAGCGCGCACATTGGGGTCGGGTGATCTCCTTGCCATACACGTTCAGCACGGGGGCTAGGCGCCTCGCAGCGATCAGCGCATTGGCGATTGCCGCTGTTGCCCTGGCCGGCTGCGATGTGGGCCCTCCGTCCACACCGATCGGATCGCCTGAAATCCTCTGCGAGGAATCGACGGCACACGTGTTGCCGACCTCCGCCACGCCCGGAACCGAGGTGACCGTCACCGGCGACGGATGGGCTCCGTGCGAACTCGACTCAATGCCGGATGCGTTGACCATCGAGTGGGTCGGAATCGAAGAGTCGGCGATCCAGATAGCGGTCGATGGCGGAGGCGGATTCACCACTTCCCTCACGGTTCCCACCGCGGGGCCGGGGTCAGCGACAATTCGCGTCTCAACGTCAATCAATGTGCCGGTTGACCTTGCGTTTACCATCATGGACTAGCAGCGACGCGTCATTGATCAACCCCGCAGGACAGATCGTAGATGGTGGATCACTCCACCCACGCGAAGGCCCCACCCCTTGCGGGCCGGGGCTCTCAGCGGCGGCGTGCAGACGGCCAACGCCACCGTGTACCTGATCGACTCGGTGCTCATGGCCCCGGCCGAGGGACGCGGCAGTTGCGGCCGCCGTGCGCGATCGCGCTCGGCGGCTGAGGTCTGCGGCGCGCGAAGCAGCCGTCGAGGGTCGGTAGGCTGGATGCGAGGGGCCTCTAGCTCAGTCGGTAGAGCATCGGACTTTTAATCCGCGGGTCGTGGGTTCGAGCCCCACGGGGCCCACCAGTCAGGCACTGGGATCGCGAGAGTTTCGGCGGGACGACCGAATCGGAAATCCCGCCGAAAACCCGTCCGCGCGTCAGTTGGTGTGGCGTGCATAGACGCACCAACAGCACCCGTTCACGTCATTGAAGTTGCGGCCTGCCTCTCGAACCATACTGGAGCACTATGAGTACTCTCAGCGACAACTGAGTCCCACCGCTGCGCAGCGCGAGCAACTCGCATCGAGGTTGTGGACCTCATGATCCCCGCTCCCCGACTGGACGGATCGGTTGACAATGTACTTCGCCATGGAAGCTCCCCAACTGCCCAGATCGCCGTGGACAGCGCCAGTTTCTCGGGCCGCACTGGGAGCCCACGAATCCGTGCGGTCGAGGACACGATCAGCCTTCGATGCTTCGTATCGCCACGGGTTTAGCAGTCTGCGTGGCTGAGGTATGAACGCGCTTCCCCATCTTCCGCGCGATGCCCGACGTGCAAGCACTCTTGCGCGGCTGATCGCTTTGGACAGTGGTGACCGCTCTGCCCACGGGGCGACCGGCTACGGAGCAGCGGCCGGTGAACTCCGCGCCTCCTGCTGGGAAGCCGTGTAGTCGGCGAAGATCATCGGCATCATCTGGTCTTTGCCACGGAAGGCTTTCCTGCGACTCGGCGCCTTCTGTGTGCAGACTAGGTCCGGACGATACGGTGTGAATGTGAATGACGTGTTCCGGCGCGACGCTGACTTGGCGCTGTGGGCCATCGACGAGAAGGTCCACATCATTGCCTCCGTGCGCGATTCGCGGCGAGAACACCGCAATGTCCTCGCGGCTGTTGCGGAGGCCTGCTGGTGGATCGCTTCGCTCGATGAGCAACTCGAGAAGCTGAGGGCGTCATCGTACAAAACTGCTCGTGACCGTGACCCGAGGGGCTTTCCGATTCTCGGGCTTCGGTGGGCGCGCCACCGACACTCCCATGATCTGATCAACACCAGCGATGGATCGGTACAACCGTTCATCTCGGACAAGCCAGGCGTCATGCTCTTCATCTCCGACCCTTATACATGGCGCACGGTCGACTCGATGAACTTGACGGGCGACAGCGCCAAACGCAATCCCGACCAGCGAGCACGGTACGTTGCCGCCCTGGAGGGCAAGGAAGTACACAAGAGCCTCTTAGCGGCACATGGCTGGCTATCGGCGGCCGCAAAGGGCGGTGACTTCACGGGCTAGCCTTCGAGCGGTGAAACGCTCGAACTTCTCCATATGCTGCGAATAGTCAGTCGGATACAGGTGTGAGTAGATCGTGTCTGTCGTGACGACGTTCGCGTGACCGAGCCAGCGGCTCACCTGATACGGCGGGAACCCCGCTGCGAGCCACAGAGACGCCGCCGTGTGCCGTAGGTCGTGGACACGCATGGGCAGGAGCTTCGCCAGGGCGAGCGCGGGCTTGAAGTGACTGCTGCGGAAGCTCGCCACGTGCCAGACACGGTCGTAGTCGATGAAGTGCGATCCCGGCATCCGTCCCGGCCAGAACAGCGCGTCCGCCTCACCCGATCGTGGGTGCTGCATCTTGAACGCCCTCAGATCGGCGAGAAGCCTCCGGTCGAGGATCGGAATCTCTCGTGATGATCGTCGGGACTTGGGCATGCCGAACACCCATCTGCCACGGATGAACTGTGCTTTCTGCCGGACCTCGACGTAGCCAGCCATGAGGTCAACATCGCGAATGCGAAGGCCAGCCATCTTCCCGCCCACAAGCCGCTGTAGGCCATGAACCGCACCATCAGGTCATAGCGCTTCGCCTCGGACAGTTGCGCGGCTACCGCCTCGACCTGAGCAACGGTGAGAAACACCGGCTTGAACTCCGCGTCTGTTCACAGGTCCTTGGGGAGCTTGACGCCCACGCACGGGTCATGGGCGATGATCCGGTCGTAGAGGGCGTGCTCCATCGCCTTGCGCAGCGCGACGTAGCAGTGGTGGACAGTCGCGGGAACGAGACCGTCAGCCGACAGCCGAGTTACCCACGCCTGAACATCCGCCCGAGCGACGGATGCGACGCACTTGCTGCCAACTCAGGAATGACGCGGCCGTCTTAGAGCCGCACGTACCCGTCATAGGGGAGACAGGCGGAGATGACGTAGGCGACGGTCGTCCTGCTGAGCGCGAGCGGCTTTGTCGTCTCCCCTGTTTCCTTCGCCGTCTAGACCCGGGCAGCGTGCCGCTCGGCCTCGCGCTTGACGGTGAAGGGTCGCTGCATCCTCTTCTCACCCTCACGGCGCTGGACTCATAGGCGATGCCGTCGGACGACTTCTTCCGTTTGCTCTGCTAGCTCGGCGACCCCGGTGCCGTTCGCACGTGCTGTCCGCAGACAGTCCACCTTATGGGCAGAGTCGGCATGATCGCCTGTCCCCGCCGCGCTCTACTTGCCCCACCACGTCATGACCGCTCACGTAGGTGGGCCGAACAGCGTGGCCGCCTCAGCACTTCGACTGTGAAGCGGTCAGGTGATGACTTCGTCCAGAGGCAAGACATCCTCGTCGATCGCTTCGAAGACGTTGTATCCGCCGACCATCACGGCATACATGTCCCGGCCTCATGGGGGTGACGCGTCATGAAGACGTCCTCCTCGCAGACCTCAAGCCTGACCAGACCCTGCTGCCGGAGGTCGTCGCCGCGCATAGGCGCGAGCTTCGCGGGCGCGGGAGCAGGCTTGAACTACTCGCGGCGGACGCTTGGCGTGTCCCGCCAGCCGGATAACAGGAGTCGGGACAAGTGCGCGTCTGACTGCCAGAGGTACGGATCATCTAGATGGAATGTAAATATGAGTCCTTTTTCAAGCTTGTTTTTTCATGCCGACATGAAGCAGACTGTGTCGCAATCGAGCAAAGGACAGAGATGTCTCAACACGTCAAGACCGGTCGACCGAGGCCGCTCAGCGTCCGCGCGCTGGCCCTCCTCGCCCTAGCCGGGTTCTTCCTTGGAGGTGGAGCTGGCGTTGCCTACGCGAACTCATACTCCGATAGGAGGATCTACGCAACCTCGAGTACTGCTTGCTATGAGCAGCGGGCGGCCACCATCAACGTAGCAAGCGGCGGAACCTTGAGAAGCGGCCAGGTCCAGAACTGGGGACTGAAGTCAAGCTGCTTTGCCGCCAACGGCACGGCCTACATCGGCGCCGCCGCCTTCGTTAAGAAGAGCAACGGCGCGACGTGCTCGACGGCGAGCACGGTCTACGTGCAGAGTTCATATCAGTTCAGGTCGGCGCTGTACTCGTCCTCCGCATGCGGCACTGGGCAGCTCCAAGGGTCGGGCACCACCTACGGCTACACGGGGGCGGGCTATAGCAGCGCATCCATCGCGGCCCCCTACCAGTCCTTCTGAAAGGGCGCGAAATGAACAGACTGTCCAAGGTATTCGTCGGCATCACCGTCTCCACAGCGGCGGTTGTCGCAGGTACTCTTGCTGGCTACGCCATTGCAGGCGCTGTCCCTCCCCCGGAGCCTGAGCTCAAGGTCCTGTCCGAGGCTGAACTTAGCGTGTCGCCTGTAGATCGGTTCCCAGTCAATGCCGCGGGCCAGACACTTGGGCTGGTAGACCAGGGGCTTCTCACCGATCACACGGCTCGCGCGGAGCTCATACTCGTAACCACCGACGATGGCCAAGACGGGTACGCCTACTACGACGAGTTGCTCCCAGGACTGAATGTGAGTGGCGAGGGAAACGCTGGACCCGCCTCACGTGGCGAACCGTATGAGGTCGCCGTTTACGAGATCGACGGCACCACTGTCATCGGATATCAGACGGTCAATCGACCGGCGAAGTAGCGTCGACGTTTATCGCACCCAAGATCAGGTCCTCCAGACCCTGTTCCGCAAGGTGCTGGACGACGGCTCCGGTGGCGCGGCTCCGCAGCCCCTAGCCGGCACCGAACTCGCGGGCGAGTGTGTCGGGGCATCCCGGCTTCGTCATCGACCACAGCGCATCCAAGCGTTCGCAGAACGCTGCCATGTCATCGAGACGCCGCCGCGAAGCGCGACTACCGCAGGGATGGCGCTCACCGCCGGCGAGCCGACGCGACGCGTACGCTCGGCTCCATGCCCATCGACTATCTGAGTTCCGGTCTCTCCGCGATGTGGGTCACCATCGCGATCCTCGCCGCAGGCTATGCCCGCAGTCGTGGTCGGTCGCCGTGGGGGTGGTTCTTCCTTATCCTGATCTTCGGGCCGCTGGCTGCTGTCTTTCTCGTGGCGATGCGGCCGCTGAACGTTCGATAGCCCCGGAGGAGTGCCCCCCGATGTCTGACACCACCTGCCACATGTCGATCTCCCTCGACGGGTTCGTCGCCGGTCCGGACCAGAGCGAGGACAATCCCCTCGGAACGCGAGGCATCGAGCTGCACACCTGGCACATCGGCGATCCGCGCGCCACCGACGCCGACGCGCGCGCGGCATCCTGGCTCATGCGCCCCCGCGGCGCCTACATGATGGGTCGCAACATGTTCGGTCCGATCCGCGGCGCGTGGGAGGGCGACTGGCGCGGATGGTGGGGTGCGGAGCCGCCGTACCACGCACCGGTGTTCGTCCTGACGCACCACCCGCGCGAGTCGATCGAGATGGAGGGCGGCACAGTCTTCCACTTCGTCACCGACGGCTTCGACGCCGCATACAGCCGGGCGCTCGACGCGGCGGGAGAGGACGGAGTCGACATCGCGGGCGGCGCCTCGACCGTGCGGCAGGCCCTGGCGGCGGGCGTCGTCGACGAGCTCACGCTCGACATCGCTCCCGTGCTGCTCGGCTCTGGCGAGCGCATCTTCGACGACCTCGTGTCGTTCGACTTCGAGCCGGTCGAGGTGCTGCACTCGCCCCTGTCGACCCACATCCGCTACCGGCGAGCCGTCTAGATCCCCTTCCTCCGCGCCCGGGCCCCCTTGCGCGACGCCATCGAGAGGGCTCTACTGGGCGTAGACCCCGGGGAGGTCGACATGCGGCAGCGACGGCGAGCGACCGCCGAACCCCGCGCGCTGAGCGCGTCGGAGGTGGATGCGATCGAGAAGCGCATCCAGATCCTCCTCGACTCCACGCGCCGTGAGCGCGACCGCGCCGCAGCACGGATGGACGGGACGCAGACGCGCGCGACGGTGCTGATCGGCGCCGCCGGCATCCTCGGGGGCATCCAGGGCGGCGCGCAGAGTGCCACCGCCCACCTGTCGTCGGGGTGGGCGATCGCGGGCCTCGCGCTGTACGTGCTCGCGGCGGTCGCCGGGCTGATGCTCCTCTGGCCGCTGAAGGTGCTCGTCGTGACGAACCAGGAGTACTTCGCGAAGATGTCGGACTACCACCCGGTGGACCTTCAGGAGGCGCTTCTTCGCAACGAGCTCAACGCCGCACGCCACACCCAGCGGCGGCTCACCTTCCGGTCGTGGACGCTCATCGCCGGATTCGCTCTGCTCGCCGCCGCCTGGACGTGCTCGCTGATCGGCATGATCGCCATCGCCGCCGACCCTCCCGCCGAACCACCCGTCAAAGTCGAGATCGTGAACTGAACGGAGAAGCCATGCGCGTCGACGACTGCCCACCCGGATACATTCGCACCGCCCTCGGCAACTGCATCGAAGACCCCAAGGGCAAGGAGACGTGGGAGCTCGTCCAGCCTCCCCCCGTCGAGCACGAGGCGCGCCCCGTCGAGTGACGCGCCGCGCGGGTCATGAGCTCGCGACGTCGGCCCGCAGCAGCCGCAGCAGTTCGCCGACGCCGCCTGTCCACGCCGCGCCGTGACCCGGAAGCACCCGGGTGGCATCGACCGTCTCGAGCCGCGCGAGGGATGCCAGCGCCTGCTCCGGATCGTCGGTGAACGGCGCCGGCTGCGGACCTGATCGCCCGGTCAGCACGTGGCGCGTCGTGAGGGCGTCTCCCACGAACAGGGCGTCGACGGCGGACGAATGGATGGCGATGCTCCCCGGCGAATGACCGGGGAGCGGGATGACGCGCGGCGCGCCCGGCAGGTCGAGCACACGGTCGCCCGCGATCTCGACGACCTCCGCCAGCGGCCGCGGACGCATCCCGCCCTTGCGCAGTGCGTAGCCGAGGAATCCCAGCGTCGGCGTGAGTCTCATCGCCGGGCGCGCCGTGGCGGGCGGCTTCTCGCCGCGCGCGCGGCCAGCATCCGCCTCGTGCACGAAGACGGGCACGCCGTGCCGGCGCCGCAGCTGCTCGGCGAAACCGATGTGGTCGCTGTCGCCGTGGGTGAGGATCAGGCCGCGGATGTCGTCCGGCGACCGCCCGATGTCGTCGAGCTCGGCGAGGAGGTCGCGCCAATGCCCCGGGAGGCCGGCATCGATCAGCGTGATCCCCGAGTCGGTGTGGATCAGGTAGGCGGCGACGATGTCGTTTCCGATCCGGCGCAGTCCGGGTGCGAGCTCCATGATGGCTACGGTACATAGCCATCATGGCTATAGTCAATAGCTATACTGATCCTCAGAGAGGAGCACCGTGCCCACACCCGCCCGCACCTCGATCGAGGAGATCGTCGGCGCCGCCCGCGACATCCTCGACTCCGACGGACAGACAGGACTCACGATGCAGGCCGTCGCCGCCCGGGTCGGCGTGCGCTCCCCCTCCCTGTACAAGCACGTCCGCAGCCGCGACGACCTCGTCGGCCTCGTCGCCACGTCGGTCGCGCGGGAGCTCGCCGCCCGGCTCGACGGCGCCGTCGCCGGCACCGCCGCCGACGCCCGCGAACAGCTGATCGAGCTTTCGCACCGGCTCCGGAGATACGCGCATGCGCAGCCGGAGCAGTACCGGCTGCTGTTCGCGCCGGCATCCGAGGCCGGCCGCGCCACGCCGGAGGCGCTCGCCGCTTCCGTGGCGCCGCTCATCGACATCACGACGCGACTCGCGGGGCCCGAACGAGCGCTGGAGGCCGCCCGCACCGCGACCGCGTGGGCGACGGGCTTCATCGCCATGGAGTTCGCCGGGGCCTTCCAGCTCGGCGGCGACGTCGACGACGCCTACGACTACGGCATCACGAGGATCGCCGACGCCCTCTCCGGCGCGTCAGCCCCCGACGATCCGGGTCAGGATCCGTAGGTCGGCACGATCAGCATCATCTGCTGCCAGAACCCCACGAACCAGAAGATGGAGATGGCGATCGACAGCGCGATGGATGCCAGCCAGACCCACAGCGCCGTGAGGCCCGAACCCGTCTCCCGCTTGAGCACGACGGTGCGGCCGATGATGTACACGCCGATCGAGATGACGAGCGCGAGGAAGCCGAACGCCCAGTGGAACGGACGGGCCACGCCCCGCTTCTTCAGCTCGCGCCAGTCGAGCCACGCGAAGACGATCGACAGCCCGATGAACAGGTAGCTCAGCAGCGAGATCGCCAGGATGCCGCCGGTCCACTGCATCAGCGCGGCCGCCGCCTGAGAGGACGCGGCCGAGTCCCCGCTCTCCAGCAGCACCATGGCGCGGAGATAGCCGTTCCAGTCGATGAAGAACAGCGTGAGGATCGGCAGCGTCGAGGCGAGGATGCACAGGTAGATCCACAGGGTGTTCGTGTCCGCCCCGGGAGCGGACGGACCCGACGCCACCGCAGGCGCCGCGCTCGGCCACGATGGTGCGGCCGCGTAGGCGGGCGCGCCGTACGCCGGTGCGGAACCGGCAGCCGGTGCGCCGCTCGCCGCGGCCGCATGGCCAGGAGCGTACTCGCCGTAGCGCGGGACGGCCGGTGCGGCAGGAGCTGCCGGCGGCGCGGGCGGCGCGGCGGAGGTCGCGGCCGGCGAGGTGTGCTCGCTCCAGCGCGAGCCGTCCCACCAGCGCGTGCGCCCGGGGTCTGCGGGGTCGGGGTACCAGCCTGCGGGGGTGCTCATCGGGGGCTCTCCTGGAGTTCGGCGCCCGCGTGGGCGAGTTCGGCGAGGGCGGCGTCGCTGGAGTCGGGGGCGACCCCGGCGATCAGGTCGGTGAAGATGCGCACATGGCGGCCGTGGGCGACGGCATCCAGCGCAGACGCGCGGACGCAGTGATCGGTCGCGATTCCGACGACGTCCACGTCGACGACGCCGTGCGCCGTGAGGAGGTCGGCGACGGTCTCACCGGCATCCGTGACACCCTCGAACAGGGAATAGGCGGGCTTTCCCTGGCCCTTCTTGACGTGGTGCGTGACCGCCGCGGTGTCCAGTCCCGGATCGTACTCGGCGCCCGGCGTGCCGGCGACGCAGTGCACGGGCCACGTGTCGACGTAGTCGGGCTCTGCGGCGGCGAAGTGCCCGCCGTTGTCGTTGTCGGCGTCGTGCCAGTCGCGGGAGGCGACGACGAGGTCGTAGTCGGATGCGTGCGCGGCGAGGAACGCCGTGACACCGGTCGCGACGGCGTCTCCGCCGTTGACTCCGAGCGCTCCGCCCTCGGTGAAGTCGTTCTGCACGTCGACGATGAACAGGGCTCTGGTCATGCTTCGAGCGTAGTCCGGCCTGCCGCGTTCACAACTCAGGAGATTCGGCTCACCGCCCGCGCAGGGAGCGTCGCGTGGCCCCCTCGGGCACAGGATCTCCTGAATTGTGAACGGTGTGGCGGGCCTCACCCGTCCTCCACAGGCGGGACGGCCACCAGATCGCCCCGCCGATGTCGTATGAGAGCGCAGGGACCAGCAGCGACCGGACGACGAACGTGTCCAGCAGCACTCCGAACGCCACGATGAAGGCGAGCTGGGCGAGGAACAGGATGGGGATGACGCCGAGGGCGGCGAACGTCGCCGCCAGCACGAGCCCCGCCGAGGTGATCACGCCGCCGGTCGCGACGAGCCCGCGCAGGATGCCGGGGCGCGTGCCGTGCGCGAGCGACTCCTCGCGCACGCGTGACATCAGGAAGATGTTGTAGTCAACGCCGAGGGCGACGAGGAACACGAACCCGTAGAGCGGAACGGCGGGGTCGGCGCCGGGGAAGTCGAACACGTGGTCGAACACCAGGGCGCTGACGCCGAGCGCCGCCCCGAACGAGAGGATGACGCTGAGGATCAGCAGCACGGGGGCGAGGATCGACCGCAGCAGCAGCATCAGGATGAACAGGATCACGACGAGGATCGCCGGGATGATGACGGTGCGGTCCCGGATCGACGTGTCGTTCGTATCGACGTCGATCGCGGTCGCGCCGCCCACGAGAGCAGTGCCGTCGCCGAGTGCGCCGGAGAACGCCTCGCGCAGCTCGCGGATCGTCTCCTCCGCGGCCAGCGAGTCGGCCTCGTCCGAGAGCGTCGCGATCAGCAGGACATCCCCGTCTGACACGGTCGGGGCGGCATCCCCCGCGCCCGGCGGGCCGGCGAGGGTATAGACGGGCTCGCCGTCCTCCACTTCGACGCCGACCTGACCCGCGGCAGCATCTGCGGAGGACGCCGCGACCGAGTCGATCCCGTCGGAGGCGGTCAGCGTCTCGACGGCGTCCGCCACGCGGGCCTCCGTCACGATGACGTACACGGGGCTGCCCGATCCCGCGGGGAAATGCTCGGCGAGGACGTCCTGCCCGTCCCGGGCCTCGCTCGCCCCGAGCACGAGCTCGCTGGACGGCACTCCGTCCGCCTTCAGCTGCAGCACCCCGGCGGATGCCGCGAGCAGCACGACGGTGCAGACGATCCACGTCGCGCGCGCGTGCCGCGCGATGAAGCGAGCTTGCCGGGCCCAGACGCCGCGCACCGGCTGCGTCAGGTCGTCGGGAAGGTCGACGGCGCCGCTCTTGGGCACGAACGGCCAGAAGGCCGCCCGGCCGACGAGGGCCAGGAGCGCCGGGAGGAAGGTCAGTGCGGAGAGGACCGAGAAGGCGATGCCGATGGAGGCGATCGGCCCCAGGGCACGATTGCTGGCGAGATCGCTCAGGAGCAGGCAGAGCAGCCCGGCGATGACGGTGCCGCCGGATGCGACGATCGGCTCGAAGGCACCTTTCCACGCCGTGATCGTGGCCGGCCACCTGCGCCGTCCCGAGCCGATCGCCTCGCGGAAGCGCGCGACGTACAGCAGCGCGTAGTCGGTCGCGGCTCCGATCACGAGGATGAAGAGGATGCCCTGCACCTGCCCGTTGAGCACCACGATGCCGGCCTTGGCGAGCCACCAGACGGTCAACAGGGCCACACACAGGGCGAAGGTGGAGGTGAGCAGCACGAGGATCGGAAGCAGCGGCGACCGGTAGACGATCACAAGGATGACGAACACCGCGGACAGCGCGACGAGCAGCAGCAGTCCGTCGATGCCGAGGAAGCCTTCGACGAGGTCGGCCGTGAAGCCGGCGGGGCCGGTGACCCACGCCGTGAGCCCGTCGCCGAGCTCGCCCGTCACCACGGCGCGCACCGCCTCGACGGCGTCGCTGACTCCCCCTTCGGCATCGACGGGCACGAACAGCTGCGCCGCGCGGCCGTCCTCCGAGACGATCGGCGGCGACACCTCGCCGACGCCTTCGAGGTCTCCGATCGCCCCGGCGAGGTCGCGGAGTCCTTCGAGCTGAGCATCGTCGAGGACGTCGGCGCTCTCGACCACCACGACGGCGGGGATGGTGTCGCCACCCGTGAAGTCGGACAGTCGCTGCTGCACCTGCGTCGCCTCGGCGCTCGCGGGGAGGAACGTGGACTGGTCGTTCGTGGCGACTTCGTCGACCTTCCCGAAGTAGGGGCCGCCGATCGCGCCGCCGGCGAGCCAGATGAGCACGAGGAGGATCGGGATGCCGATCCGCACCCACCCCGTCGTGCGCGACCGGAGTTCCGCCCGAGAGTTCATGTAGCTAGCTTATCTAGCAATCTGTCGCCGGGAACACCCTCGCCCGCACGTTCGCCGTCGGCTCTAGGCTGTCCTCACGATGCTCGCCGCCTTCCTCGCCTTCGCCGGCGCCCTCGTGTACGGATCGGCGGACTTCCTCGGCGGGCTCGCCGCGCGGCGGCTGCGGTCGGTCGTCGTCACCTCCACTGCCGCATTCGCCGGCATGGTGCTCCTGCTGGCCGTGATCCCCGTGCTGGGGGGAACCTGGCGAGCCGAGGACATGCTCTGGGGGGCACTGTCCGGCGTCACCGGTGCCGTCGCGATCGGCCTCCTCTACGCCTGCCTCGCCGTCGGGCCCATGAGCATCCTCTCCCCCGTCACGGCCGTCGTCTCGGCCATCGCGCCGATGCTGTGGGGACTGATCGTCGATCGCGAACAGCTCGCGCCGACCGGCTACCTGGGGCTCGCACTCGCGATCGTCGCGATCGTGCTGGTCGCCTTCCTCCCCGGCGAGCAGATCATCCGTCCGTCCGCACGCGGGCTCACGATGGCGGCCGGCTCGGGCTTGGCGATCGGGGCGTTCCTCATCCTCATCGATCAGACCAGCGCAGAAAGCGGGGTGCTTCCCCTCGTCGCGAACCGGGCGGTCGGGGGAATCATCACCGGCACGATCGCCGCGATCCTCGTCGTCGCGGGCGTCCGGCGCGGACGCCGCGCCGCCGACGGGCTCATCGCCTCGGGGATGCATCTGGGAGCCACCCCGACGGGCCATGCCGACGTGGGGCACGCGGCCTCCCCTCCCCTCCCGACCGTCCGGCGGAGCTGGATCCTCGCGATCGCGTGCGGCTGCGTCGACGCCGTCGCCAACGTCCTGCTCCTGCTGGCGCTCCGCTCCGACGGCGAGCTCGCCGTCGTGTCGGCCCTCACGGCCCTCTACCCGGCGGGCACGGTGGTGCTCGCGGCGGTCGTCCTCCGCGAGCGGATCGCCGGAATCCAATGGGCGGGCCTCGCGCTGGCGCTCCTGGCGGGGACGCTGCTGGCACTCGGCTGAGGTCAGGCTCCCGAGAAGATCCGCACCCACGACAGCACGAGCATGAGGATGCCGAGGGCGAGCAGGCTCAGCGCCGCCCAGGCGACGGCGGGAAGCCCCGGGGGCCGGCGGGTCAGCCGCATACGGTCGCGCCAGCCGTACCGGTACCAGATCGACGCGTGATCCCGCCCCGCCAGCGCGGCGGCGTCGGCACCCGAGATGCGCGCGCTGTTGGCGTCTCCGTCGACGTCGAACCAGCGCACGAACGTGCCCTCGTCCTCGTGGTCGACGACCGCCTCTGCGGCCAGCCACGTGCCGTCGGCGGCCCACAGGGCGACGGCGACGATGCCCAGCAGCAGAGCGCCGCCGAACCCGAGCCACGTGAAGATCTCGATCACGGCGTCGAGCGCGTTCACGCGGCCTCCTGGATGCGCTGGGGTCATCCGACCCTATCCAGAACGGGGCGACAGACCCAGAAACGCCGGAGACGACGAAGGGCCCCTCGCGGGACCCTTGTCGGTTTCGAGCCACCTAAGGGAATCGAACCCTTGACCTATTCATTACGAGTGAATCGCTCTGCCGTCTGAGCTAAGGTGGCGCGTGCTCTGCTGGCGCATGCACGATCAACGATCTTACAGGGTCGTGGGGAGTGCTGCGAACCGCACAGGCGCATCCCGGGTGTCGGCGTGTTACAGCCGATTGTGTCGGCGGTGCGAAGCCGACCTACCGTCGATGAGGCACCGCGACGAGGCGAGCGCGGTCCCGATCGCGTTCGGCGCGTCTGCGCCCGCGGTGCCCCGACCCACAAGGAGCACCACGATGTCCAAGAAGATCCTCGCAGCGGCGGCCCTCGCCCTGCCCCTCGCCCTCCTCCTGAGCGCGTGCGCGGGAACCGCCGAACCGAGCGGCTCGAGTGCGGCGCCGGAGCAGACCGACCCGATCAGGATCGGCGTCGTCGGCGCGGGCGACCCGTACTGGGAGACCTTCACCGAAGCCGCGGCCGACGAGGGCATCGCGGTCGACATCGTCGACTTCACCTCGTACGACCAGCCCAACCCCGCGCTGTCGGCGGGCGAGCTGGACCTCAACCAGTTCCAGCACATCATCTACCTCGCCACCTACAACGTCGCCGCCTCCGACGACCTGCAGCCCATCGGCGCGACCGCGATCTACCCGCTCGGCCTGTACTCACTCAAGTACGACGACGTGGCCGCCATCCCGGCAGGCGAGACCATCGCTGTGCCCAACGACGAGTCGAACCAGGCCCGCGCGCTGCTCGTGCTGCAGTCGGCAGGACTCATCGCGCTCGACGACGGAGGCTCGATCTTCTCGACCGTCGCCGACATCGACCAGGACGCCTCCAAGGTCAAGGTCGAGGCCGTCGACGCCGACTTCACGGCATCCTCGCTGCCCGACTTCGCCGGCGCCGTCGTCAACAACGACTTCGTCAGCAAGTCCGGCCTGACCGCCGACGAGCTGCTCGCCCAGGACGACCCCAACGACCCGGCCGCCTTCCCGTACATCAACATCTTCGCCGCGAAGGCGGAGGACGCCGACAACCCGACCTACCTGAAGCTCGTCGAGATCTACCAGAACACGACGGCCGTCCAGGAGGGCGTGCAGGAGGCATCCGGCGGCACCGCGGTGCTCGTGAAGACCCCCGCCGCCGACCTGCTCACCTCGCTCACCGACACCGAAGCGGACATCCGCGCCAACCAGTGACACCATCCGGTCGTTGAACGGACGAAGCGAGACGAAACGCCTTCCGCGGGAGGGCGTTTCGTCTCGCCACGTCGGCGGCCCACCCGACGACCGATGACAGGAGCCGCACCATGACCCTCATCCGCCTCACCGGCGTCACCAAGCAGTTCCCCGCCGCCGGCAGGGACGCCACGCCCGTCGTCGCCGTCGACGATGTGTCGCTGAGCGTCTCGGCCGGGGAGATCTGCGGCATCATCGGATACTCGGGCGCCGGCAAGAGCACCGTCCTCCGACTGGTCAACGCCCTGGAGACGCCGTCCGCCGGCGCGGTCGAGATCGACGGCGCCGACATCACCCGGTACGGCGAGCGCGAGCTGCGACGCCTCCGCGGCGACATCGGCATGATCTTCCAGCAGTTCAACCTCTTCGACTCGCGCACCGTGGCAGGCAACGTGGCCTACCCGCTGGAGGTCGCCGGCCGGCCGCGCTCGGAGATCTCGGCCCGCGTCGCCGAACTGCTCCGGTTCGTCGGGCTCGCCGACAAGGCCGGCAGCTACCCCGAGCAGCTCTCGGGCGGCCAGAAGCAGCGCGTCGGGATCGCCCGTGCGCTGGCGACGAGCCCCCGCATCCTGCTCGCCGACGAGGCCACGAGCGCCCTCGACCCTGACACGACGCAGGAGGTGCTGGCGCTCCTACAGCGCATCAACGCCGAGCTCGGCGTCACGATTCTCGTCATCACGCACGAGATGGAGGTCATCCGGGCCATCGCCGACCGGGTCGTCGTCATGGAACGCGGTCGCATCATCGAGCAGGGCTCGGTCTTCGACATCCTCTCCGCACCGCAGCATGCGGCGACGCGGCGCTTCGTGTCGAGCATCATCGACGACGTGCCAGAAGGCGATCAGCTGGCGCGGCTGCGCTCCCGGCATCCCGGCCGGATCGTCACGGTCGACGTGCGCGAGGGCGCGACCCCTCAGGCCGACGTCTTCGCGGCGCTGTCGCAGCACGGCGTGCGCTTCGAGGTCGTCCACGGCGGGATCAACGACATCCGCGGCCGCGTGTTCGGCCACCTCACGCTCGCGCTGACGGGCACCGACGACCAGATCGCGCGCGGCGTCGAGGCGGCGTCGGCCTTCGCCCCGCTGATCGAGGAGGACATCCGTGGATAGGCTCATCGACCTCCTGCCCGACCTGTGGTCGTACGCGGCAGAGACCCTCTCGATCGCCTCATGGGCGCTCGTGTTCGGCGGCATCGGAGGACTCGTCCTCGGTCTCGCCCTCTACGCGACCCGCGCGGGCAGCCTGTACCCCAACCGCTTCGTGTTCGGCGTGCTCAACGTCATCGTGAACACGATCCGGCCGATTCCGTTCATCATCCTCCTCGCCGCGCTCCAGCAGCCGGCGCGGTCCATCGGCCTCCCGGGCACAGGACCCGTCTTCGCCGTCTTCGCGATCACGGTGGCGTCGCTGTTCGCGATCAGTCGCATCGTCGAGCAGAACCTGCTGACGGTGCGCCCCGGCATCATCGAGGCCGCCCGCGCCGCCGGAGCCGGCCGCGCCCGCATCCTCTTCCGGCTCATCCCGAGGGAGGCCCTGGGCCCCCTCGTCCTCGGCTACACCTTCGTCGTGGTCGCCCTCGTCGACATGACCGCGATGGCCGGCGCGATCGGCGCGGGCGGCCTCGGAGAGTTCGCGATCGTCTACGGCTTCAAGCAGTTCAACCCGTGGGTCACGTGGGCCGCCGTGCTCGTCATCATCGTGATCGTCCAGGGCGTTCAGTTCTTCGGCAACTGGCTCGCCCGCCGGATCCTCCGCCGCTGACGGGCCGGGCACCGGCCGGCACCGGCCGGCACCGTACGCAACTCAGGCAGCAGCCCGCGGCCGGGCCGGTACCGGCGACGACCGGAGCCCTCTGCCTGAGTTGTGAACCGGCGGGGTGGGACCGGGCGCGAGTCGGGCTCGGGCGGCGGCGTGGATCAGGCGCGGATGAGGAGGGGATCAGGCGGGGCTCAGTCGCACCGAAGGCCGTCCTCGGGGACGACGCCTTCGACGAGGTACGACACGACGGCGTCATCGACGCATCCGTTGCCCTTGTTGAAGCCGGTGTGCCCCTCGCCGACGCGCGTGACGAGCACACCCGACGACAGCTGATCGGCCAGGGAGACCGACCACTCGTACGGGGTCGCGGGGTCGTTGGTCGTGCCGACCACCACGATCGGCGCCGCGCCGTCAGCGGCGATCGGCTCGCGCACGCCTGTGGGCGGCGCAGGCCACACCTCGCACACGTCGACGCCCTGCCAGTACGGCGCGATCGTGGGGGCCTTCTCTGTGATGAGGGCCTCGGCGGCGGCCTGGTCGGCGTCGTCGGTGTCGAGCGGGTAGTCCATGCAGTTGTACGCGCGGAACGCCTCGGTGGAGTTGTCCTCGTAGGTGCCGTCGGTCGTGCGACCGTAATAGAAGTCGGCGAGCAGGAACGCCGTCCGGGGGTCTCCGGACAGGGCGTCGTCGAGCGCCATCGACAGGTACTGCCAGCTGTCCTGCGAGTACAGCGCCGCGACGATCGCGGTCATGAGCGAGTCGGCCCCCAGCTGCCGGCCGTCCGCATTCTGGAGCGGATGCCGATCCACGCTCGCCAGCAGGGTGCCGAGGTCCGCCATCGCCTCGTCGAGCGTCCCGCGGAACGGGCAGTCGCGACCCTCCAGGCAGTCGGCCATGTACGCGCGCAGTGCGGACTCGAAGCCGACCGCCTGCGTCGTGCCGACATCGAGACCGGACACCGAAGGATCGATCGCCCCGTCGAGCACGAGACGCCCGACGCGCTCGGGGAACAGCTTCGCGTACGTGGCGCCCAGGAACGTGCCGTACGAGTACCCGAGGTAGTTGAGCTGCGCGTCGCCGAGCACGGCCCGCAGGAGGTCGAGGTCGCGCGCCGCGTTGTCGGTCGTGATGAACGGGAGGATGCCGTCGCTGCCGCTCTCGCACGCCGCGACGAAGTCCATGTTGCGGGCGGTGAGTTCGTCCTCCCACGCCGAGCTGCCCCGCGCGCCCTCCGGGATGTCGAACAGGTAGGCGTCCATCTCCGACGGATCGAAGCAGGAGACGGCGGTCGACCGACCCACCCCCCGCGGGTCGAAGCCGATGACGTCGTAGGCGGCGGCCAGCGCGTCGCCGACGGCGAACTGGGCGCTGTCGGCGATCAGGTCGTAGCCGCTCGCTCCCGGGCCGCCCGGGTTCGTGAGGAGGGAGCCCAGTGCGGCACCGTCATCGGCCGCACGACGGATGACGGCCAGCTCGATCTCGCCGCCCTCCGGGTCGGACCAGTCCAGCGGCGCGGTCACATCCGTGCAGTCGTAGCGCCCGCCGTCCGATCCGTCGCACGCACGCCAGTCGAGCCGCTGCGCGTAGAAGTCCTCGAAGCCCTCCGGGACGCCGTCGAGATTCGGGGCATGACTGGGGGCCGGGGAGGATGTGCCGCCGGTCTTCGGATCCCAGAGGATGCCGCACGAGCTGAAGGCGAGAGAGGCGACGACGAGGCCTGCGACGATGGTCAGGAGGCGACGGGTGCGGTTCACGGTGTCCTTCCGCTCGCGACGGTCACGAGCATGCTCTCCAGAGCCAGCGCGGGTGCCGCGTTGCCCTCGAGGTGGGTGCGGGTCAGGGCGATCTGGTCGAGGACGACGAGCGTGCGCTGCGGCGTCCACGCGGCGGCCAGCGCGGTCAGCTCGTCGGCCAGCTCGCGATTGATGAGCTCGGCGCCGTTGCCGAACTGCAGCATCAGCGTGTCGCGGTACATCGACTCGAGGTCGGTGAGGACGCGGTCGATGCCGTCCCGGAGGCTGCGGGTCGCGCGACGCTTCTGGTCGTCTTCGAGGGCTCCGAGCTGACCGCGCACGGCCGGCGGCACCGCCGCCCCCGGCGCGATGCCCAGGGTGCGCAGCAGCGACTCCCGTTCGGCCTCGTCCCGCTCCGCCGTGAGCGACTTCGCGTCATCGGTGGCGAGCTGGACGATGCGCGCCGCGACCTCGACGGCATCGCCCACGCCGCGCACGCGCAGGACGGCACGGAGGGTCTCGTCGCGGCGGGCACGCGCCGCCTCGTCGGTCGCGAGGCGCTGGGCCATCCCGATGTGGCGCTGCGCGAGCCGCGCCGACTGCTCGGCGACGGCGGGATCGGCCCCCGTCCGCTGCACGATGAGACGCGCGACGTCGCCCACGTCGGGCTCGCGCAGGCGGAGCGTGCGGACGCGGGAGCGGATGGTGGGGAGGAGGTCGGCGTCGCTGGGCGCGCACAGGATCCACACGGTGCGCTCCGGCGGCTCCTCGAGCGCCTTGAGCAGCACGTTGCTCGTCCGCTCGACCATGCGGTCGGCATCCTCCATCACGATGACGCGATAGCGCCCGAGCGAAGGGGCGAAGTACGACCGCTCCACGAGCGCGCGGGCGTCCTTGATCGAGATGATGACGCCCTCGGTGCGCAGCGCGGCGAGATCGGGATGGACGCCGGC
>Ga0182739_1001139_pt1 | contig 29169 bp, 34 predicted proteins | sample eDN5th30CBELigBY_FD_128873 | JGI IMG/M metagenome (GOLD analysis project Ga0182739, IMG submission 128873) | Enriched backyard soil microbial communities from Emeryville, California, USA - eDNA 5th pass 30_C BE-Lig BY (version 2) (version 2) | ecosystem: Environmental > Terrestrial > Soil >... | reverse complement strand
TGGCGCAGCACTCCGCCTGGCCGACGATCCGGGCCGCTTCCTCTCGACGGTACAGATCGGCATCACCCTGGTCGGCATCCTGGCCGGCGCCTTTTCCGGCGCCACCTTGGGCGCGCGCCTCACGACGGTGCTGGTCGACAGCGGCATGCCGCTGCGCTTCGCCGAGCCGTTGGCCTATGGCGGCGTGGTCGCCCTCATCACCTATCTGTCGCTGATCGTGGGCGAACTCGTGCCGAAGCAGATCGCGCTGCGCAACGCCGAAGCCGTCGCGTCGACCGTGGCCCCCGGCATGGCGATGCTGGCGCGCATCTCCGCGCCGCTCGTGTGGCTGCTCGACGTCTCGGGCAAGGCGATCCTGCGTCTGCTGGGCGGGCGGCAGGGCGGCGATTCCGCGGTGACGGCCGAGGAGATCAAGGCACTGATCGCCGACGGCGAATCCTCGGGCGTCATCGAGCCGCGCGAACGTGGCATGATCAGCGCGCTGATGCGGCTCGGCGACCGCTCGGCGCGCGCCATCATGACGCCGCGGCACGATCTCGACATCGTCGACCTGTCACTCGAACCGCAGGCGCTGCTGCAGACCGTCCAGTCGAGCGTCCACTCCCGGCTGCTCGCCTGGGATCCGGCCGCGAACCACGCCGCCGGCGTCGTCCGCAAGAACGACCTGCTCGATGCCTTCATCCGCGACGGCACCGCCGATCCGCGCACCCTCGTCAGGCCCGCGCCCATCGTCCCCGACACCATGGATGGGTTTGACGTGCTCGACACGCTGAAGAACTCGCCCGCCCACATGGTCCTGGTGCAGGACGAATACGGCGAGCTGCTGGGCATAGTCACGACCGCCGACATCCTGGAAGCCATCGTTGGAGCCTTCCAGACCGACGAGGGCCCGGCCGAGCCCGAGGCCAAGGAGCGCGACGACGGTTCGTGGCTGGTGGCAGGCAGCATGCCGGCCGACGAACTCGCCGAGCTGCTGGGCATCACCGCCAAGCGCACCGCCGACTTCCACACCGTCGCCGGCATGGTGCTGGCCGCAATGCGCCGCCTGCCCAAGGAAGGCGATTCCGTCATGGTGGGCGGCTGGCGCTTCGAGGTCCTCGACATGGACGGCCGCCGCATCGACAAGCTGTTGGCAACCCGCGCGAAGACGGTGCACCGGGCGGTGAATACGTGACGCATCGTGTCGATCCGAAGATGATCTACCGATTCATTCTTGTCCTCGTGTCGTCCCTGTTCTTTGCGGGCATCGCGCGGGCGGCCGAATGCGACGCGCGCCTGAGCCTTCCCTGGGAGACGGCCGGACCTGGCTACTCCGGCGACGCCGTCGTGCGCGGCGCGAGCTGCGCCAATGCAGTCGTGTTGTTCGTCGCGCGTCGTCCCGGAGGTGAGCCGAAGTTCGACGAGGCGCCCGACAAGGCCTTGCCGGGCAATGCCCCTCTTGCCCTGGAGATCGTTCCCGTCGCGGAAGTTCCCGCGCTTGCCAAGGCGGGCGATGGGGCGGCGATGACGAAGGCTCTGCCCGCCGCACTCGGCGCGTGGTTGCGGGTGCAGGCGATACCGCAGAAACCGACGAATCGGGCGGCCCTGATCGCGGCGGGACCAACAAAGGGCGACTGCAGCGTGGCGGACACGCTGCCCTGGACGGCTGCGGGACGCGGCTATCTCATCGATGTCTTCTCCGATGGCACCGACTGCACAAATGCCGCGACCGCGCTCGTGATCCGGGCGCCGGACGGACGGCCGCTCTACAGCGCCGCGACACCGGGCATCATCGTCGATATCTACCATGCCGCTCTCAGGACGCGGGCGGACATGAAGAAGGCGCTGACAAGCATCGAGACGATGACGGAGGACACGACCGGGAAACTGCCGGAATGGCCGGAGGGCCTGACTGAACGCGAGATCACCCAGGGCGACTTCACGACGACCGTCGCCGAGCCATTCGACCGAACCTCCTGGAACGCGCTGCGCGAAGCCCGGCGGCCGATGCTGCCGGTCGACCCTGGAATCGAATCGACGAGCCTCGTGGTCCTGATGCCGGATGGCCGGGTCGTCGAGATCGGACGGACCCGGCAGAACTGAAGCGTCAGCCCTTGCCGACGCCGCCGATCCGGTCGGCGATGATCTTGGTGAGGTAGGGCGCGGCGAACAGCACGACGAGCAGGCGGACCGTCTGCATGGCCATGACGAACGACACGTCGACGTCGGTCGAGGCCGCGATGATGGCGATCGAATCGGCGCCGCCGGGGCTGGTGGCGAGATAGGCCGTGAGCGGATCGATGCCGGCCGCGAACACCATGAAGGCCGCGACCCCGCCGCACATCGCCAGCATGACGAAGATGCACAGCAGGATACCGGGAAGCCGGCGCAGCACGTGGACCAGCAACGCGCGCGTGAAGCGCAGGCCGACGTTCCAGCCGACCAGCGCGTAACAGCCGGCGAGCAGCCAGGTCGGCAGTTCGATGCGCAGCCAGCCGAGATGCGTGAGCACGATGCCGCCGACCAGGGGCACCAGGAAGGCGCCGGCCGGGATACTGAGTCGCCGCGCCAGCCAGGATCCCACGCCGGCCAGCGCCAGGGTCTCGAGCAGAGGCAACCAGGCGACCTCGGGGAACCACACGATCGCATCCGGCGCGTGCTGCGAGGCGCCGCCGAAGTAACGCGCCACCGCGGCCGCGACGGCGGCGACCATGACGACCCTCAGATACTGCATGAAGGCCACCATGCGCATGTCCGCGCCATAGGCCTCCGCCATGTAGGTCATCACCGAAGCGGCACCCGGGCTCACGCCCCACAGCGCCGTCGTGCCGGGCAGCATCTGCCAGCGCGTCATCTGCCAGCCCACCCAGGTGCTGGCGGCGACGACCGAGACGACGCCGACGGTGAACAGCGCCCAGTGTCCCAGGATGTCGCCGACGATCGTGAGCGGCACCATTCTGGCGATCATGGCGCCGACGATGCCCTGCGCCACCGCGAAGACCGGCACGGGATAGGTCACCTTGCCGCCCCAGGACGCGAAGGCGACACCGGCGAGCAACGGTCCCAGCATCAGGGCGGCCGGCGCGTGCAGCCACAGCATGAGCGCCGTCACGGGAATGGTCAGCGCGATCAGCGCAGACCATGAGGTGAAGTGTCGGCCAATGGCTTTCATCCGCCGGGCCGTGATTGGGACGAAAGCGAATACCTTGCTCGTCCGGTCGGTTGCGTCAGGTCAGAAACTCCTCGGCCTCGCCGTTCATGGCGCGGATGGTCGCCATCAGCTCGGCCACCGCAAGGACCAACCTTGCATCATCCGTGCCGCGCAGGACGAGCGAGACGCTGGGCTTGCCGTTGCGGAAGGCCGGGTACGAGCCGATGTCGAGATCCTCGTAGCGCTTCTGCAGCGCGCCCAGCGGTTCGGCGATGATGCCTTCGGCGAGGTTGGTCCGCACGGTACGTGAAAGGACGGGTGTGCCGCCGACCAGCCGGTGCTTCATCGACTGGAACATCGCCTCGGCAACCTTGGGGATGCCGGCGAAGGTGAAGACGTTCTCCATCTGGAAGCCGGGCGCCACGGACACGGGATTGTCCACCAGCACGCCGCCGTGCGGGACCCGCGCCATGCGCCGCCGCGCCGGCGTGAACAGGGCCGGATCGCCGTAATGCCGGGTCATGCGGGCCACCGCCTCGGGATGCTCGGAGATGCCGACCCCGAACGCCTTGGCGATGCAGTCCGCGGTGATGTCGTCGTGGGTCGGGCCGATGCCACCGGTGGTGAAGACGTAATCGAACTTGGCCCGCACCTCGTTCAGGGTCGCGACCACGGTCGCCTCGATGTCGGGAACGACCCGGGCCTCCATGACCCGGGCGCCGAGCTTGCCGAGCTCGGTGGCGAGATACTGGATGTTGGAATCGCGGGTGCGGCCGCTCAGAATCTCGTTGCCGATCACGAGGATGCAGGCGGTGACGATTTTTGCCGGGTCTGACATGCAATGCCTGCGTAATTTTCGTTTGGTTTCAGGACCGTAGCGGAGGCAAAGCAGCCGGCCAAGCGGTCGTGCCGGCCTTGTTACCGCCCGTATCGCATGCCAAATAGGGCCCATGACCAATTCACGCGAAATCGTCGACGACAGCGCCGACTATTGGCGCCGCGACGAGCGCACCATCAAGCTGCACGGACCCGAAGGCTTCACCGGCATGCGCCGGGCCGGCCGGCTGGCCGCCGAAACGCTCGATTTCATCACCCCCCATGTACAGCCGGGTGTGACGACGGAAGAACTCGACCGGCTCTGCCACGAATTCATCCTCGACCACAAGGCGATCCCCGCCCCGCTGAACTATCGCGGGTTCCCGAAGTCGATCTGCACCTCGATCAACCATGTCGTCTGCCATGGCATCCCGGGCGAGAAGCGGCTGCAGAACGGCGACATCGTCAACATCGACGTCACCGTCATCCTCGACGGCTGGTACGGCGACACCAGCCGCATGTATTACGCGGGCGATGTCGGCGTGAAGGCCAAGCGCCTGTGCGACGTCACCTACGAGGCGATGATGCGCGGCATCGCGGCGGCCAAGCCCGGCGGCCATGTCGGCGACATCGGCTTCGCCATCCAGTCCTATGTCGAGGCGCAACGCTTCTCGGTGGTGCGCGACTTCTCCGGCCACGGTCTCGGCCGCATCTTCCACGACGCACCGAACATCCTGCATTACGGCAAGAAGGGTACCGGCCCGGTGCTGAAGCCCGGCATGTTCTTCACCGTCGAGCCGATGGTGAATGCCGGGACCTGGCAGGTGAAGGTGCTGAGCGACGGCTGGACCGCGGTGACCCGCGACAAGCAGCTCTCCGCCCAATTCGAGCACTCGGTCGGCATCACCGAGACCGGCGTCGAGTTCTTCACCCTGTCGCCGAAGGAACTCGCCAAGCCGCCGTACGACCTGGCCGAAACCAAGCCCCTCCAGGCCACGACGGCGTAATCAGGCGCGGTCCATCGTCAGGCGGTGACGGCCGACAGGACCAGCTTCTGGATGCCGCTGTCCGCTTCGGGCGACAGCGTGACCACGCCGTTCAGCCGCCCCTTCGCGCAGGCCAGCACGAAGCGGCCGGCCAGCGCGTGGATCGGCTCGATGCGCTCGAGACGCCCCTCGCCCAGCCGCAGCTTCAACGACGCAAGCTCTGCGTCGCGCAGGGCTGCCGGCGTGTCGAGCAGGAAGTTCACCGCGAACGGCCGGTCGCCGCCCTCGATGCGGCCCGAGGCATAGGCCGCCATGACCGCGTTCACCGCGCGCACCAGCGCGGGCGATGGATCCGGGAGAGCCGGCGGTGGCGCGGCGGCGTGCAGCCTCTCCGCGACCTCCAGCGTGAGGCGCGACATCGGCGCATAGGTGCGGTTGCCAAAGGCGAAGACGCCCCAGCCGCGCTCCGGCAGCATCAGCACATGCGAGCCGTAACCCGGCAGTCCGCCGGCATGATGGATCCGCATGCCGAGCAGCGCGTCGGTTGAATGGGTAAGCCCGTAGCCATAGGCACTGGGTTGGCCCGCACGGGCGCCGGGCGGCGCATCGGCCGCGAAGGGCGGCGCGTGCCACAGCACCATCTCGCGCACGCTCGACCGGCAGATCGGCCCGACCTCGGGCGCGTCGCGTGCCGGCCAGGCATTCAGGAGGAACGACACGTAGCGCGCATAGTCGGGCACGGTGGTCGCCAGGCCGCCCATGGCACCGACCTCGCCGTCCGGTTCGATGCGCTCGCGCGACCAGGTCTCGCCGTCCCGCCGGTAGCCGAAGGCATAGTCGCTGCGCTCCGCGGCGGCGGGGGCATCGAATGTCGTGTGCGCCATGCCGAGCGGCTCGAGGAAGGTCCGGCGCATATAGGCCTGGTAAGGCTCGCCGCTCACGTTGGTCAGCACGCGGCCCAGCAGCGCGTAGCCCAGGTTGCTGTACTCGAAGGCGAGACCGGGAGGGCGGGCGAACAGATGGCCGGTGGCGATCACCCTGTCGAGTTCGGCCGGCGACATCCCGAGGACCCGGTCACCCCAAGGATCGTCGGTCACGAAGCCCGCGGTGTGCGTGAGCAGATGCCGCACCGTGACCGGCGCGCTGTCGCGGGTGGCCGCCTTCACCGCCGCGAACTGCGGAATGTAGTGCGCCAACGGCGCATCGAGGTGCAGCCATCCGCGGTCGCGCAACGACAGGATGGCCAGCGCCGTCATGTTCTTGGTCATCGAGGCGATGCGAAAGGCGGTCTCCGGCGCCACGCGCCGGCCGGCCTCCCGGTCGGCCAGGCCGACGGTCGTCGCATGGACGAGGCCGCCGTCCCGCACGATGCCCATGGCGAGGCCCGGAATCTCTTCCTGACGGGCGAACGCGGCGCAGGCCGTGTCGATCTCGGCGAACACCGTCGCCGGGTATTCTGGGTCGGACATGGCGGCATCGTATCACAAGGCCTGCTCGCCGCGATTTTGCCTTGCTCACCCGGCAAGGTTGCGCGGCATGGCAAAGAGTCGCCCTCACCTCAAGCCCGGCGAGCCGCCGCCTCCGGCAACGGCTCCCGACGATGGGGCTTTGTTGACGCTGCTGGCCCAGGGTCTCCGCCTGCAATCGACCGACGGCCTGTGGCGGGTGAGCGGCAATACCCTGCCCCACCGTATCCTGCTGCGCGAGGCCGGCGGGACCTGGAACCGGCTCGACCAGTGCTGGGACTTCGCCGGCGAGGATCCCACGACCCGGCTTGCTGCGGCCCTGGAGGCAGCGCCCGCAGCCACGACCGGCCACAACAGCGGCGAGCCCGCCCCGCCCAAGCCGCACTATCACGGCCATCGCGGCCGGGTGCGCGAGCGCGTGCTGAAGGCCGGCGTCGAGCCGCTGGCCGACTACGAGCTGCTGGAACTGCTGCTGTTCTATTCGATCGAGCGGATCGACACCAAGCCGCTGGCCAAGGCCCTGCTTGAACGGTTCGGCACCCTGGGCGACGTGTTCGCCGCCGAGCCGGCGCAGCTGCGCGAGTTCGAGATCGACCAGCGCACGCTGGTCCATTTCAAGGCAATGCGCGAGGTCGGGCAGCGGCTGGCGGAGCGCAAGGTCAAGGACATGCCGGTCCTGACCAACTGGCAGCAGCTCATCGACTATTGCCACACGGCCCTTGCCCACGAGAAGACCGAGCAGTTCCGTATCCTCTTCCTCGACCGCAAGAACGTGCTGATCGCCGACGAGGTCCAGCAGCGCGGCACCATTGACCACACGCCGGTCTATCCGCGCGAGGTGGTGAAGCGCGCGCTGGCGCTGAATGCCGCCGCTCTCATTCTGGTGCACAACCATCCGTCGGGCGACCCCAAGCCCAGCCGTGACGACATCGAGATGACCCGCGAGATCAAGACAGCGGCCGATGCGCTGGGGATCGCGATCCACGATCATCTCGTGATCGGCCGCAAGGGTCACGCCAGCTTCAGGAGCCTGGGGCTGCTGTAGGCGCTGGCTAGTCAGGAGCCGCTTCGCGGCGGTCGCTGAGTGGCAGTACGATCAGGCCGGCAGCGATCGCAAGCCACACACCGCTCCACCAGACGATGGCGTAGCTTGCCGTGCTGTCGAAAACAAAGCCGCCGACGAACGCGCCGAGCGCACCGCCCACAGCGTGTCCGGTTGCGATCAATCCCATAGCCAATCCCATCCGTCCGATCCCGAGACGGCTCGCAACCAGGCTCGCGGTCACGGGCACCGTGGCGTAGTCGACAGCACCGAACATCACCGCGAATGCCAGCAGCATATCGTAGCTGGCGCCGACGTTCATGAGCATGATGAAGGCCGTGCTGCGGACGAGATATATGGCACCCAACAGGAGAGGCCTGTTGACGCGGTCGGCAAGCCAGCCGGCGGCTATCATGCCGGCAAGATTGACAGCGGAAAGCGCGCCATAGGCCGCGGCGCTCGGCAATGGCGGGAACCCGCAGAAGGCGGCGAACGGGATGAGATGCGTTTCGATGATGCCTGTGGTCGTATAGCCGCACAGCAGGAAGCTCCAGAACAGGGCATGGAAGACCCGGCGGCTCACCAGGTAGCCGAGGTCGCCGGCCAGAGTCCTCGCTGTCTGGAGCGCGCCTCCCCGCACCGTCGCCTCCTTCCCGCGCCTCATGGCCCCCAGCAGCAGCGGGACCAGCAGCAAGGACGCGAGCGCAAGCGCAGCGTAACTCCAGCGCCAGCTCATGGCCGTCATCACCCAGGCGATCAACGGCACGATGACGAACTGGCCGGCAGTGGCGCCGGATGTCGCGATACCGAGGGCGAGGCCGCGATTGGCGTCGAACAGGCGCACCACGCCAGTCGACACGACGTGCGTCGCGACGATACCGAACCCCACGGCTGACAGGCCACTGAAGCCGACCACGAACAGGAGGGGCGAACTGGTGATCGCAATCAGGCTGCACCCGGCCACAAGGGCGCACAAGCCGATCGCCAGCACCGCGCTCGGCCCATGACGGTCGACGAGGCGACCGGCGAACGGCGCGACGATTGCCATGGTCATGAGTGCCATGGCGCCCGTTCCCGATATGAAGCTACGCGTCCAACCGAGTTCGGCCGACCACAGCGGCATGACCAGTCCGAGCGCTGCGCGTGCGGAGAAGGCGAGCCCAAGTGCCAGAAAGCACAGGCCGACCACGCACCAGGCGAGCACCCCGGCTTCATTTCGCCGGGCTCCATTCAACACTGTCATCGCGCAGCCTCCGGTGGACACCGCCAACCTGCAGCTCACGCCCCGGGAAAGACAGCCAGCAGTCGTCGTCGACGCTTTAGATGAACTAAAGTAAGAGCCATGGTCGTCCCCCTCCATTTGCTTCACACCTTCGTCGTCGTGGTTCGGGCCAAACGTATGGATCGCGCCGCCGAGAGGCTTGGCCTCAGCCCTGGCGCCATCAGCCAGCGCATCAAGGCGCTGGAAGTCCGGCTGCAGCGGCGGCTTCTCGATCGTTCGAGATCGGGCCTCGAACTGACCCGGTCTGGCGCCAAGCTCTTTCGCGCCGTCGCAGGACCTTTGGACAAGGTCTCGGCGGGCTACGCGGCCGTTTCGGGGGGCGACGACAGCAAACGGATCACGATCAATACGGCACCGTCCTTCGCGGCTTCGTGGCTTGTGCCGCGACTCGGGTCCTTCACGGCTGTCCATACCGACGTCGCGATCTCCATCGAGACGGACACGCGAATCATCGATCTCGCCACCGATCCCGTCGATCTCGTCATTCGCCACGGGCTTGGCCGGTGGGATGGTCTCGCCAGCCACTGGCTCATGGCACCGGAACTGGTCGTCGTCGCCAGCCCCAAATTACTGGCGAAAGGCCCTCCGATCGCGACGCTTCGCGATTGCCTTCGATATCCGCTCCTGCACGATATCCAACGCCGGGACTGGAGCTTGCTGTGCGAGGCTCTTCGAACCAAGACCACCGTCACCGATACCGGCCCGGCTTACGCCGATGACCATCTGCTGGTGCGCGCGGCCGTCGCGGGCCAAGGTCTGGCGCTCGTCTCGACGGTGTACGCCAATTCCGAGATCGAAGCCGGCCGGTTGATCGTGCCCCTGGACATAAGTTGGCCGACAAAATTTGCCTACTACCTCGTGGGTACCCCGAAGACCTTCCGACGCGCGGCTGTGAAGCAGTTCAAGGATTGGATCCTGTCGGAGGCAAAATCGGGAGATGAAAGGTAGAGATCATTGTCGCTGCCATCGAGATGACTCGCGAGACCAAGGCAGCGTCAGAGGCGCTGGGGATTAAGATCCACGACCACCTGGTGATCGGCCGCAAGGGGCACCCGAGCTTCAGGAGCCTGGGCCTTCTGACCTAACGCCCGTCCACCGGCAGGCTAGGCCCCGGGGATCGAAGCGACCACCACCGGCGCCAGGAGGCGGTCCAGGTCTTCCGGCTTGAACGGCTTCCGGATGAGAGGCAGCGCACCCATCACGCTGCCGACCGGGAACCAGTGAGTGAGCGTCTTTGAGGTCAGGATCACCCGCGTCCTGGGTTGGTTTGCCGTAACCCAGCGCGCGAGGGCCGAGCCGTCGCTCACATCCGACCAATCGATATCGGTTACGATGTAATCGAAAGCCTGATCATAAGCAGCCCGTATGGACGCGCCGCCATGTTGCGATTCCAGGATTCTGAATCCGCATCTTCTCAGATGTTCCAGGAGGACGTCCCGAGCTACCGGGTCGTTTTCAACAACAAGAATTGACAGGCCTGAGGTGCCTGCACCGTCTGAGTCCACCAACACCCACCCCAATTCTGATGCGCACGGCTTCCCACGGCCGAGCCCCCACTATGCAGCTTGGCCAGTTTCGGTTCACAAGCAGGAGCCGCAAACCGGAATTGCCGATCATTTTTTGCGCTATACTCCCGGCCATGATCGGAAAAATCCTTGTCGGCATCGGCGGTTGGACCTTCGAGCCGTGGCGCGGCGTGTTCTATCCCGACGACCTCACGCAGAAGCGCGAGCTGGAATATGCCAGCCGTCAGCTCACCTCGATCGAGATCAACGGCACCTACTATTCGAGCTTCAAGCCGGCGAGTTGGGCGAAGTGGCATGACGAGACGCCGGATGGGTTCGTCTTCGCGGTGAAGGCCTCGCGCTACTGCACCAACCGCAAGGTGCTGGCGGATGCTGGCGAATCGGTGCAGCGCTTCGTCAGCCAGGGGCTGGTCGAACTCAAGGACCGCTTGGGGCCGATTAACTGGCAGTTCATGGGCACCAAGAAGTTCGATCCAGAGGACTTCGAGGCCTTCCTGAAGCTGCTGCCGCGCGAGGTCGGCAAGCTGCCGCTGCGACACGCGCTGGAAGTGCGGCACGACAGTTTCAAGGACGAGCGCTTCTACGATCTCGCACGCAAATACAAGGCGGCGATCGTCTATGCCCACGACAAGGATTTCCCCGAGATCGACGAAGCGACCGCCGACTTCACCTATGCCCGCCTCATGCAGTCCGAGGAAAAGGTGAAGACCGGCTACAAGCCGGCCGAGATCGACAAGTGGGCCAAGCGCGCCGAGGCGTGGGCGAAGAAGGGCGACGCCTTCGTCTACTTCATCTCCGGCGCCAAGGTCCGCAATCCGGCAGCCGCTCAGGCGCTGATCAAAAAGCTCGGGTAACGTCCGCCGCCGCTTGACTCGAAGAAGATCGGCGCCTAATTGTTAACTCTATGGTTAACAATAAAATCGCTGGCCTGGACCGAACCTTCTCAGCCCTCGCCGACCCCACGCGAAGGGCGCTGCTCGCCCGGCTCGACGCAGAGGAAGCCGTAACGGTCAGCGAGCTGGCCCGGCCCTTTCCGGTCTCGCTGCCGGCCATCATGAAGCATCTCGACGTGCTCTCCGACGCCGGTCTGATCGTGCGTTCCAAGTCCGGCCGCACCGTCACCTGCCAGCTCAAGGCGGAGCCGATGGAGCAGGCGATGAACTGGCTCGCGCATTACCAGCGTTACTGGTCGCAACAGCTCGACCGCCTCGCCGCCTTTCTGGAGGAAGACGACAAATGGCCAGCAAGCCCAGCCTCGCCCTCAAGCGCCGCCTCAACGCCCCGCCCGAGAAAGTCTACGAAGCCTGGACGCAGCCCGAAAAAATGATCCGCTGGTGGGGCGTCATGGGCCACCACCGCTCCCCCATTGCCGAGACCGACCTTCGGGTCGGCGGCCGCTTCCGCGTCCAGTTCTGGACACCGGACGACGAGCATCACAGCGTGAGCGGCATCTATCGCGAGATCGTACCGCCGACTAGGCTCGTCTTCTCCTGGGCCTGGCAGAGCACGCCGGAACGCGAATCGCAGGTCACGATCGGCCTCAAGCCCGACAAGGATGGCACCCTCCTCACCCTCACCCACGAGCAGTTCTTGGACGAGAAGGCGCGCGACGGCCATCGCGGCGGCTGGGGCCGGGCACTCGACAAGCTCGAGGAGCTGTTCGCGTGACCCTGGGCCGCTTTCGCTCGCCCGTCGCCCTGAGCGACGCCGGCATCTGGGCGCTGCAGTTCGCGGCGCTGCCGCACGATATCGCCGGCCTTGCCCGGGTCCTGCAGGGCCTGCTCGTCCACGAACACTTGCTCGACGTCTACGGCGTCACCCGTTCGGAACGTCAGTGCGACGAGCCGCATGTGCGTGGTGCCGGGGAGATTCTGGAACGAATCGCGGTCCATGATGCGCGGCCGCTGTCTGAGCCCCGCCCGCCCGGCGCGCGGTTCGCGGGCTGCTGCCGCCACTACGTGCTGCTGCTCGTCGCGATGCTCCGGAGCAAGGGGATTCCGGCCCGGGCGCGCTGCGGCTTCGGCGCCTACTTCGTGCAGGACAGGTTCGTCGATCACTGGGTGACGGAGTATTTCGACGCGGCGCAGCGGCGCTGGATCCTGGTCGATGCCCAGATCGACGACCGGCAGCGCGCCCTGTTCGGCATCGACTTCGACACGCTGGATGTCCCGCGCGACCGGTTCCTGGTGGCGGGCGATGGCTGGCGGCTGTGCCGTGACGGCAAGGCCGATCCGCAGACCTTCGGGGTCCTCGACATGGCGGGCCTCTGGTTCATTGCCAGCAACGTCATTCGCGATGTGGCGGCCCTCGACAATCGCGAGATGCTGCCGTGGGACGTCTGGGGCGGCATGACCGGGACGATGCCGGGATCGATCTCGCCTTGATCGACCGGCTGGCGGGCCTGGCGCACGAGCCCGACAGGCACCTGGAGGAGCTACGGACCCTCTCCGTCGACCAGCGGATCGCCGTGCCGACCACCGTGTTCAATGCCGTCCGCGGCCAACCGGAAGCGGTTTCCCCCTTCGCCCATTCGGCCTAAGCTCCCCCGGTCCGACCGGAGCTTCCAGAACCCAAGGAGGCATGCATGCCTGCTCTCTCGCTCGACCATTACAATGTCTACTGCGCCGACCTCGAGGCGACCGTCCGCTTCTACGAACGCTATGTCGGCCTGACCAACGGCGACCGTCCGCCCTTCCCTTTCCCCGGCGCCTGGATGTACGCGGGTGACAAGGCGATCCTGCATCTCATCTCCGAAAGCGGCCGCACCGACCAGGGCAGCGGCGCGATCGACCACATCGCCATCAACTGCGCCGACATCCGCGGCACCCTCGACCAGATCAAGCAGGATGGCCTTCCCTTCAAGGTGAAGAAGGTGCCGGCGCGCCCGCTGCAGCAGGTCTTCGTGCACGACCCCGACGGCGTGATGATCGAACTCAACTTCTGGCACGAGGAAGATGTGGCCGAACTCCAGGGCTACGACCCGATGAGCAACAAGATCACCGCCGAGAAGCAGAAGGTCCCGGCCTGACCCGCGCAGCGACGGGACCGAAGGGTCAATCGAACGTCGGCGTGGCGGCCAGTTGCTCCCAGTAGTCCGCGGGGAGCAGATCGCGCCCCGCGAGCAGGCACCTGAGATAGGCGCGCTGCGGCTTCAGGCCCTCACCCTGCATCAGCGCGACATAGACGATCGCCTCGACCTCCTCACCGGTATCGCCGCGCACCACGCGGATCGTGCGGCGTTCGTAGTGGCCGCCCGCGACGCCTTCGTAGATGTCGAGTACCGCGAAGCCCTCCGGCGGCAGGGCGTTCAGCGTGCCGTGCACGACGGCGCCCTCGGCCGGCACGATGTTGGCGGCCGCACCGCCGCCCATGTCGCGCTCGGGCTTGTCGAAGGCAAGCCGCCAGCCGTCGAGCCGGCCGGCGATCCGCTCGCCGCGCGGCACGCCGCGCGGCGCGAGCCGCTGATCGAACAGGCGGGCGGCATCCATGTTGGAACCGTATGCGAAGTACCAGGTCAGGCCATCCGCCATACGCGTACCCCCTCATCGTAACCCCGGATCGCGACGGGGCCGAGATCGACGGCGCCCTCGCACGGGGTTGCGTCGCGCACCGACTGCGAGATCAGCAATTGCGCACCCACCTCCTTGGTGAGCTGCTCGAGGCGGGCGGCGAGGTTCACCGTATCGCCGATCACCGTGTATTCCTTGCGCTGCGGCGAGCCCACCGTCCCCGTCACCGCCGGACCGAGATGAACGCCGATGCCGATCCTGAGCGCCCAGCCCGGATGCGTACCGTTCCACCGCTCGACCGTTTCGATCATGCCGCGCGCCGCCGCCAGCGCGTTCCGTGCCGCCGAGGGGTCCTCGAGCGGCGCCCCGAACAGGGCCATGAACCCATCGCCCAGGAACTTGTTGATGATGCCGTTGTTGCGGTCGATCACCTCGATCATCTCGGCGAAGAACGAGTTGAGCAGCGCCACCGTCTCCTCGGCGCTGCGCCGGCGCGTCATGGCGGTGAAGCCGCGAATGTCGAGGAACAGCACGCACACGGTGCGAATCTCGCTCGGAGGATCGGAGCGCGTCGCGAGCAGGCGGTCGACCACCGCGGGCGAGACATGCTGGCCGAACAGGTTGGTGACCCGGTCGCGGGCCACCACGGCGCGCACCGACTTCTCGAACTGGGTGCGCAGGCTCGTCGCCACGTAGGCGGCCACCAGGCCGCAGGCGAAGAAGATGAGGCTACGGCTGAAATGGAACAGCGGCGCGGCCTCCGGGATCTCGCCCCATGGCTGGAGGGGAACCAGCCACATGACCAGCACCATCTGCTGAAGGCTGGCGACCGTCCCGGTCCAGACCGACAGCCAGAAATCGAGCCGCAAGGTCGAGAGAAGGATGAAGACGAAGTAGAGCAGCGGCGGCCAGTAGCTGAACACCAGCACCGGGTCCATGTAGTGACTGAGCGTGATGATGATGACGGCCGGCAGCGACGTCTCGATGAGGGCATTCGTGAAGCGGGCCACCTGCGGGAAATCACGGTCGCGCGCCGCCCGGTAACGCAGGAAGGTGAGGGAGCCCAACTCATAGATCAGGAAGGGTGCGATGCCGACCAGCGGCAGCCAACCGGGCACATCGCGCTCGAAGATGCGGGAGGAGTAGTCCGAGAAGACGTTCGCGACCACCAATGCAAGGCCAAGCAGGCCTGCCAGGATGATGGCGAGGGCGCGCATGCGCTGCTGCTCGCTGCGGATGATCTCGCGGCGGAGCGCGTCTGCGAAGAAGTCGGGCACCGCGGGAGTCATCGGCCGGCAACCTAGCCAGAGCCGCCGGGCTCCACAACGGGCCGGTGCGATGCTACGTACACTCCATGTCGATGAAGGACGTCGCGCGGGAGATTCAGGGCAAGATCGCCAACCTGGCGCTCCGCATGCCGATTTCTTGGGTGAACATCCTGGCCGGGCCACCGGTGGCGGTCGACGGGCGGACCCTGGACGGCCGCGCCCAGTGGTTCCTGAAGCTCCTCGCCCTTGGCAAACAGCCGCCCCTCCATACGATGAGCGTGGTCGAGGCCCGCGAGGAGTACGACGCCTTCATGCAGTTGTTGGGCGGCAGGCCCGCCCCGGTCAGCGAGATCGTCGATCGCGCCCTCCCGGGCCCCGCCGGTCCGATGCGCGTCCGCATCTACCGGCCGGCGGGCACCGTGGCCCGTCTGCTGCCCACGATCCTTTATTTTCACGGCGGTGGCTGGGTAATCGGCAGCCTCGAAGGCTACGATCTCGCCTGCCGCTATTTCTGCGCCCGCTCGGGCTGCGCCGTCGTCGCCGTCGATTACCGGCTGGCGCCCGAACACAAATTCCCCGCCGCCGTCGACGATGCCCTGGGCGCCTACCGCTGGCTGGCCGACCAGGCGGTCACGCTCGGCCTCGACCCCGACCGCATCGTCGTAGCGGGCGATTCAGCGGGTGGAACCCTGGCCGCTGTGGTGGCACAGACGATGCGAGGCGAGGCGCACCCGCCCTGCCTGCAATGGCTGATCTACCCCGCCACCGACATGGCGGGCAGCAGCGCCTCGCACCGGAGTTGCGGTGAGGGATTCCTGCTGACGGAAGCCGACATGACGTGGTTCCGAACCCACTATCTCCATGGCGACGCCGACATCGATGATCCGCGCGCGTCGCCGCTTCAGGCCACTGACGTGAGCGGGGTGGCCCCGGCGCTGATCTTCACCGCAGGCTTCGATCCCCTGCGCGACGATGGGCAAGCCTATGCAGACAAGCTGCAGACCGCAGGTGTCAAGATCGTCCACCGCGAGTTCGAGACCCTGATCCACGGATTCGTCGGCATGCGCGGCGCCTTGCACGCGGCGGCGCGGGCGATGGACGACATGGTCGCCGGCCTGCGCCACGAGCTGGCACAACTCGGCCGATGACGGAGCGCCGGAGATGAACGACGGAACAGCCCCCCTCACCCATCGCAGCGAGCGGGCGGGACGACGCGAACAGAACAAGGCGGAGAACCGCATAGCGCTGCTCAAGGCCGCCCGGGCCGTGTTCGCGGAGATGGGCTACGGTGCGGCCAGCGTGCGCGACATCGTGCGGCGCACCGACCTCGCCTCGGGCACGTTCTACAATTACTTCAAGGACAAGGACGAAATCTTCGAGGCGGTGGTCGGCGAACTGACCAGCGTGCTGCTGCAGCGCCACCGCGAGGGCCGCGGCCGGGCCACCACCGCCGAGGCCTTCGTGCGCGAGCATTATACCGCCTACTTCAACTTCCTCGCCGAGGATCCCGAACTGCTGGCGCTGGCGCGGTCGTCCTTCACCTCGGTGCGCACCCTGCTCGACAAGCCCGACGTCCGGGCGCTCGCCAAGGCGCTCAACGACGACATCCGCACCGCCATCGCCCAGGGCATCCTGCCCAACGTCGATGTGTCCTATCTCGGCGCCTCGATGTCCGGCATCGCCTTCGAGATTTCCATGGTCATGGTCGCCCGCGACCCGGTCGATCCCGCCGCTGCCGCCGAATTCGCGACGCACCTGATGCTGGGCGGCCTCGAGAAGCTGCCTCGGCGCTGATGCAAAGAAAAACGGCGGCCCCTTGCGGAACCGCCGTTGGTCGTTGCCGAACCTGGGCCCGTGCGCTTACGCGCCCTGGGCGATCGTATTGCGCAGGGTACCGATGCCCTCGATCTCGACCTCGCAGACGTCACCCGGCTTCAGCCAGGGCTGCGGCTTGCGGGCCATCGCCACGCCCGAGGGCGTGCCGGTGATGATGATGTCGCCCGGATCGAGGGTCATGCACTTGCTGAGCTCGTGCACCAGCGTCGGCACGTCGAAGATCAGGTCGTCGGTGCTGCTGTCCTGCATGGTGACGCCGTTGACGCGGGTCATGATGCGCAGCGGCGCGGCGCCCTTGGGCAGTTCGTCCGGGGTCACGATGTCGGGGCCGAAGCCGCCGGTGGCGTCGAAGTTCTTGCCCAGGGTGAACTGACCGCCCGACTTGCGCTGCCAGTCGCGGATCGAGCCGTCGTTGAAGCAGGCGTAGCCGGCGATCACCGAGAGCGCCTTCTCCTTCGGCACGTTGCGACACTTCTTGCCGATCACGATGGTGAGCTCGGCTTCCCAGTCGAATTCCTTGGAGTGGGTCGTCGACAGCATCTTGCCGTTGTGCGGCACCAGCGTGTTGTTGAAGCGCGTGAACACCACCGGGTACTGCGGGATCGGGCTGCCGGTCTCCTCGGCATGCTTGCGGTAGTTGAGACCGATGCAGAGGATCTTGCCGGGCGCCGGGATCGGCGTCAGGTACTTGGCCGACTTCTCCGACACCGTGGCACCGGCTTTGGGCTTGGCGCAGGCCTTGAGCACCGCCTGCTGGAGCTTCTTGCCGCCCGACAGGATCTCGACGACTGACTTCGGCCCGCGCGGCATCTGCTTGCTGAGATCGACAATCTTGCCGTCGCCCAGTTTGACGCCGACGGCGGGTTTGCCGCCGCTCAGGATGGTGCAAAGACGCATGAATTTCCCCCTTGAAGATTTCGTCTGAAATACGGCCCTCGATAAACTCGTCCCTCCCGCTTCGTCGGTCAAGCAGCTCGCATTTTTTGCTACTCTCCGCCGATGCGTTTCCTCCTTTTTCTCATTCCTCTCCTGTTCACCGCCCTGCCCGCCTCGGCCCAGCTCGTCGTGCCGCTCACGACTTCGGACGGCCGCGTCGGCTGCACCCAGGGCAAGACCGGTATCGGCCGGCCTGCCGACTGGCGCGCCGTCGCCGATCCCGACGGGCCGGACGGCTGGGCCCTGGTCGAGAGCGAGCCCGACGCCACCGACCAGCGTTTCCCACTCTGCATCGCGGAGCAGGCGTCGGGCCGCGACTTCGACGCCACCCTGCGGTTCAAGCCTATCTCGGGCTCACGCGATCAGGTGGCGGGGTTCATGTTCCGCGCCCAGAGCGCCAACGACTATTACGTCGTGCGCGCCAACGCGCGCGACAACACGGTCCGCCTCTATCGCATGGACAAGGGCAAGCGCAGCCAGCTCGGCATGAAGGAGGCCCCGGTGACACTCGGCCAATGGCACTCCCTGCGCGTCATCGCCGTCAACGATCGCATCGAGGTGGCGCTCGATGGCAAGCCGCTGTTCGGGGTCAATGACCGGACGCTGGTCCAGGCCGGGCCCGTGGGCGTGTGGAGCCAGGGCGACAGCGTGACCCACTACGGCTCCCTGCTGATCGGCCCGCCGCCGCCGCCGGCGCCCGCTCCGGCGCCGCCGCGCTGAGATCAGGCACGCGCCGCCAGCAGCGCCTTCGCCAGCTCGACGAATCCCGCGCCCGAGCGGCCCGACGTGACCCAGCGCGGCCGGTGCTCCAGCAGGTCGGCGAAGTCCACGACGTTGGCCACGCCCACCGCGTTGGGGAAATAGCCGAACATCGGCGCGTCGTTGGGCGAGTCGCCGGAGAACACGTAAGCCGCCTTGTCGACCGCCAGGTCGATGCCGAACAGTTCCCGCATCATGGTCAGGCTAGTCGTGAGCTTGTCGTAGTCACCGAACCAGCCGTTGACGTGGATCGAGCTCACCTTGGCATGGGCGCCGTGGCGCTCGAAGATGGCGACGATGCGCCGGACCTCGGCAGCCGGAAGCGGCGGCACGTCCTCGCAGAAATCGACCGCCAGGTCGGCCAGGCGATAGGGCTGGTCGGAGGCGATCCCGGCGCCCGGCACCTCCTGCAGCATCTCGGCCCGTACCCGTTCCAGCCGCCGCCTTCCTTCCGCGCGCTCGGCCTCGGACTGGATGAAGCGGGTGCGCAGGCGTTTCTGGCTGCGGTCGTGCCACATCCAGAAGGCGCCGTTCTCGCCGACCACGGCATCGACCGGCCAGAACCGGGCGATATGGTCGCACCAGCCGGCCGGCCGGCCGGTGACCGGCACGACCAGCAGGCCCGCTTTCTTCAGGGCCTGTAGCGCGCCATAGGCCTCGGCGGTCAGCGTTCCTTCGCTGGAGACGGTGTCGTCGATGTCGGTGAGCACGCCGCGCACGGCGGCCAGGGTCTCGCGGGGACAGTTCTCGAGCGGTTCCATGGGCCGCACTTCTAACATGGCGCCGGAGGCCCTTCGGCGCTAAAAGCCCCGCCATGATCCCGCGCTATTCACGGCCGCAAATGGCGGCCATCTGGGCCCCCGAGAATCGCTTCCGCATCTGGTTCGAGATCGAGGCGCATGCCTGCGATGCCATGGCCGACGCCGGCATCATTCCAAAGGCCTCCGCCAAGGCCATCTGGGACGGCGGCGCCAAGGCGATGGAAGCGCTCAGGACCGACCCGGCCGGCAATGTCGAGAAGATCGACGCCATCGAGCGCGTGACCAAGCATGATGTGATTGCCTTCCTGACCTGGCTCGGCGAGTTCATCGGCCCCGAATCGCGCTTCGTGCACCAGGGCATGACCTCGTCCGACGTGCTCGACACCAGCTTTGCCGTGCAGCTCACTCAGGCGGCCGACCTGCTGCTGGCCGACGTCGACCGGCTGCTCGCCGCGCTGAAGAAGCGCGCCCTGGAGCACAAGGACACCCTCACCATCGGCCGCAGCCACGGCATCCATGCCGAGCCCACGACCTTCGGAGTGAAGCTCGCCGGCCACTACGCGGCCTTCCTGCGCAACCGCTGGCGGCTGGTGGCGGCGCGCGCCGAGATTGCGACCTGCGCCATTTCCGGACCGGTCGGCACCTTCGCCAACGTCGATCCCGGCATCGAGGCGCATGTCGCCCGCAAGCTGGGCCTCGCCGCCGAGCCGATGTCGACGCAGGTCATCCCGCGCGACCGCCATGCCGCATTCTTCGCGGCCCTGGGCGTCGTCGCCTCCTCGCTCGAGAACCTCGCCACCGAAATCCGCCACCTGCAGCGCACCGAGGTGCGAGAGGCCGAGGAGTTCTTCTCGGCGGGCCAGAAGGGCTCGTCCTCGATGCCGCACAAGCGCAATCCGGTGCTGACCGAAAACATCACCGGCCTCGCCCGCGTCGTGCGGTCGGCCGTCGTGCCGGCGCTGGAGAACGTAACCCTGTGGCACGAGCGCGACATCTCGCACTCCTCGACCGAGCGCTACATCGCGCCCGACGCGACCGGCACGCTCGACTTCGCGCTGAACCGCATGGCCGGCGTGATCGAGCAACTCGTGGTCTATGCCGACCGCATGAAGGCCAATCTCGATTCGCTGGGCGGCCTCGTCTTCTCCCAGCGCATCCTGCTGGCGCTGACGCAGAAGGGCATGAGCCGCGAGGCCTCCTACGCCGCCGTCCAGCGCAACGCGATGGACGCCTGGCGCGGCAACGCCTCGCTGCTGGCCCTGTGCCGCGCCGACAAGGAGATCGGCGAGTTCATGTCGGACGACGAACTCACCGCGCTGTTCGACATGGGCTATCACACCAAACACGTCGACACGATCTTCAAGCGGGTGTTCGGCTAACCCCGGCCGCGCTCGAAGCGCGGAGTCGGGAGGAAGGGGGCTGGCCCTTGGGCCGCCCCCTGCCTGGCGCCTCCCCCAGGTTGGGAAGACGAGAGAGCAGAGAAGTCCCTTAGCGGACTTCCGACATGATCTGCTGCTTGGCCTCGTCGGCCAGACGATGCGATTCCTTGCGGATCGCATGCTCGTCCGTCGGCTTGCCGGCGGCGGCGAGGTCGGTCATCAGCTTGTGGACCACGTCGGAATCGCCCGGCTTCTCGAAGTCGGCCATCACCACGTCCTTGGCATAGGCCTCGGCATCGGCGCCGGTCTTGCCCATCAGGCTGGCGGCCCACAGGCCCAGCAGCTTGTTGCGGCGCGAGTTGACCTTGAATTTCAGCTGCTCGTCGTGCTCGTACTTGGCTTCGAAGGCTTTCTCGCGATCGTCGAACGTGGTCATCGGCCGCTCCGGTTGGGCTTGTCTCGTCGGGGCGGTATATAGCGACCGCGACACCGTCTTTCCACCCTGCGTTCGCAGTGGCAGTGTCACGCCTGCAGAGAGGAAACCCGAGATGTCGCTGGAAAAACTGAAGGACTGGATCGGCCGGACGCAGTCCATGGAGGATCTTGCCGCCCCATTCCCGGTGCGCGCCCTGTCCGCGACCTTCGATGAGAAGGGCGATCCCGACCCGAAGAACGGCGATCCCCTGCCGCCCCTCTGGCACTGGCTCTACTTTCTCGAGGTCGCGCCGCAATCGAAGATCGGCCCGGACGGCCATGCCGAGCGCGGCGACTTCCTGCCGCCGGTACCGCTGCCGCGACGCATGTGGGCCGGCAGCCGCTTCTCCTTCGACGGCGAGCCGATCCTCGTCGGCGACACGATCCATCGCCTGTCCGAGATCAAGTCGGTCGAGCCGAAGTCGGGCTCCACGGGCTCGATGGTGTTCGTGACCGTGAAGCACACGATTTCAGGTCCGCACGGTGTGTCCTTCGTCGAGGAGCACGACATCGTCTATCGCGAGGCGGCGAAGCCGGGCGAAGCGCCGAAGCCGCCGCGGCCGGCGCCGGCCGACGCTACCTGGACGCGCGGCATCCTGGCCGACCCGGTGCTGCTGTTCCGCTTCTCCGCCCTCACCTTCAACGGCCACCGCATCCACTACGACCAGCCCTATGTGACCGGCGTCGAGGGCTATCCCGGGCTGATCGTGCACGGGCCGCTGATGGGCATGCTGCAGATCGAACTGGCGCGGCGCTCCAACCCGGATAAGGTGGTTCGAAGTTTCGAGTTCCGCGCCCTGTCGCCGGTGTTCGGCGGGGCAGCGCTCGGCGTACACGGCCGCCGCGAGCAGGACGGCTCGATCACGACATGGATCGCCGATCCCGATGGCGGTCTCGCGCAACAGGGCAAGGCGACCTTCCAATGACCCACACGCATCACTCCGGCTGCGGCTGTCTCGCCGCCCTTTCGCGCCGTAGCCTGCTCGGCCTTGGTCTCGGCGCAGCCGCTATCACGGTCGCCGGCCCGGCGCTTGCCGCCGGCGATACCTACGAGGCGATGCTGATGCAGTGCATCGACCCGCGCTTCACCACGTATGCCTGGAAGTACATGTCCTCGCGCAGCTGGGAGAACCAGTACAGCCAGTTCAACATTGCCGGCGGGCCCATCGCCGCGGTGGCTCCGATCTTCCAGGAATGGCGCGCCGCCTGGGAAGCCAATCTCGACATCTCGGTCCAGCTTCATAACGTGAAGCGGCTGATCGGCATGGCCCATCGCGACTGCGGCGCCGCCGCCCTCGCCTACGGCAACCGGATCAAGACCGACCGCGCCTTCGAGACGGAAATGCTGAGCCAGGGGCTGCGCGCCTTCCGCGACCAGGCCAACAAGCGCCAGCCGCAGCTCATCGTCGAACTGGGGATCATGGACCTGAACGGCACGGTCGAGACCGTCACCTGATCCTGTCGCAGATCCGCCCGTCGTGCCCGATTCCCTTCCCTTCGCCTCCGACAGCAGCCTCGACAAGGATGCGGCGCTGGCGCACCAGCTCGCCGTCCAGCGCAAGCGGCGCCCTGCCGATCCGCTGGTGTCGCTGGTCGTGCCCGTGTTCAACGAGGAGGATTCGATCGCCGTCTTCCTTGCCGCCACGCTACCCCTGCTGGAGAGGGACGGAGTCCGGTTCGAGATCGTATTCGTGAACGACGGTTCGCGCGACAATACCTTCGCCCGGCTGTTTCACCGCAGCCGGGCCGACCGGCGCATCCGAATCGTCAACCTGTCGCGCAACTTCGGGAAGGAGGCCGCCCTCACCGCCGGCATCGACCATGCCCGCGGCGACGTGCTCATCCCGATGGACATCGACCTCCAGGATCCACCGGAACTGATCGCCACCTTCATCGCGCACTGGCGCGAGGGCTACGACATCGTCTACGGCATCCGCACGGCCCGGCACACCGACACGCGGGCCAAGCGTGTCTCGGCCGGCTGGTTCTATCGGGTGTTCAATTCCATGTCGCCGGTGCGCATCCCGCCCAATGTCGGAGATTTCCGGCTGGTCGACCGGCGCGCGGTCGATGTGCTGCGCCAGCTGCCCGAACGCAACCGCTTCATGAAGGGGCTGTTCGCCTGGGTCGGTTTCAACGCTGTCGGCGTGCCCTACGAGCGCCCCGAGCGCGCGGCCGGCACCAGCAAATTCAATTTCTGGCGCCTCTGGAACTTCGCCATCGACGGCGTGGTGAGCTTCTCCACCGCCCCGCTGCGCGCCTGGTTCTATGTCGGCCTCGCGATCGCCATCGTGGCGGTGCTCTACGCCCTGTTCATCGTCACCCGCGTGCTCATCTTCGGCGTCGACACGCCGGGCTATGCCTCGCTGCTGATCGCGGTCCTGCTGATGGGCGCCATCCAGCTCCTCTCGCTCGGGATCATCGGCGAGTATCTCGGCCGCCTGTTCGTCGAGGTGAAGGGCCGGCCGATCTACATCGTCGAGGGTGTCTACGAGGACGGCACGGCCGAGCCGCCGAAGCCCTGACCGTCGATGGATCTCAAGGAAGAAGACATTCTGGGCGCCGGCATCGGCAGCCACTGGTACTACCGCTCGAAGGCCGCCGCGCTGCGCCGCGCCGTGGCCTCACTGGCGCCGAAGCGCCTGCTCGACGTCGGCGCCGGCTCGGGCTTCTTCTCGCGCCATCTGCTCGAACGGACGGCGGCCGGGAGCGCGCTCTGCGTCGACATCGGCTACCTGGCGGACCGCGACGACAGCGTCGCCGGAAAGCCCGTGCGCTACCGCCGCGACACCGGCCCGACCGACTGCGACCTCGTGCTGATGATGGACGTGCTCGAGCATGTCGACGACGATCGCGGGCTGGCCCGCCACTACGCCGACAAGGTGCCGAGCGGCGCGCATTTCCTCGTGACGGTGCCCGCCTTCGAGTTCCTGTGGAGCGGCCACGATGTGTTCCTCGAGCACAAGAGGCGCTACCGCCTGCCGGGGATCGAGACCGTGCTGCGCGACGCCGGCCTCGAGATCGTGCGCGGCAGCTACTATTTCGGCCTGGTCTTCCCGCTGGCTGCCGCCGTGCGCCTCGCCGACCGCAACACGACGGAGCCGCGCAGCAGCCTGAAGAAACAGGGCGCCCTCACGAACGCCCTCCTCACCGCAATCTGCGCCGCCGAACTTCCCATGTTCCCGCTGAACCGCCTCGCCGGCCTCTCCTGCTTCGTGCTCGCGCGCAAATCCTGAAGAAACTCGCCCTCCCGGCATTTGAGAGACTATCGATCGCGCACGACAATACTTGCCTCGCTGTCGGCCGAATTTGATTGCGGCAGCGAACTCAAGCTGCCGGCCGAGGTCCATTGTTGCGACGCGGTGTTGCACCGCAGCGTCAGACGTCGCCTGCTCATGGTTTCCCATCACTACACGGCCGAGTTCCGTTCATCCGATATTTAACATCCGATGATTGCACCCCCTTCAGATCAGTGTATGGTTTGAGCTTGCCAACCGGCCAAAGAGCCGGCGGCCGGGAGCGAACCGATCTTGTCTACCAAGCGCGTCAAGTCCGTTGAAAAGCGTTCGAAGCCGGGCCGGATCAACACCGTGCTGACGACGCTCGGCCGCGAGATCGCTCAAGGGATCATTCCGGCTGGCGCAATGCTACCCCCCGAATACGATCTCGAAAGCCGCCTCGGCGTCGGCCGAGGCGTGGTTCGCGAGGCCATCAAGACATTGTCGGGAAAAGGGCTCGTCAGCGTCCGGCCGCGCCACGGAACCCGTGTGTTGCCGCGGCGCGATTGGAGCCTGCTCGATCGCGACGTGTTGAACTGGCTCGTGGGACAGGAAAATCCCGACCGCGATCTGCTGCTGGCCGTTCAGGAAGTCCGCTCGATCATTGAGCCAGCCGCCGCCGCGCTCGCGGCCACCCGCGCCACCAAGGCGGACCTGCTGCGGATCAAAGTGGCCCTCGCCGCGATGGAAGCGTCGGACAGTCAGGCCACCGCAACGGCCGCAGACAAGGCGTTTCACCTGGCCATTCTCGATGCCACGCACAATCCGGTATTGCAGGGCTTTCGCGGCGCGATCGACACGATTCTGAGCGCTGTGTTCGTGGTCGCCGTCGACAGCGTCGATGGCTGGTTTGATGGCAATCTTCCCAACCATGCCGCCATCGCGCGGGCCATTGAAGAACGGGACGTCACAAAGGCCCGCAACGCGATGGAGCAGGTCCTTGGTTACACCCAGGCCCATTTGTCCAAACCCAAAGTCGGCGCGCGGCGCCGAGCCGGTCGCACGGGCGGCCGCCGCACTCCGAGTCAAACGTGATGCAGCGCAGCATCACCTCGGCGCTCTGGTTTTGCGCTCCCTTCGCCGTACTGCTCGTTCTCTGGGCGATCCTCGTCCCGTACTTCGACGTCAGCCCCCGGTTGCTTCCTCAGCCTGGCGCCGTGGTCCGAGCCGGGATCGAGGGGATTCAGGACGGCACGCTCATCCAGCACATCGGTGCGAGCCTGCTACGCGTCGCCGTCGGCACAGTGCTCGCCCTGGTGGTCGCTATTCCTCTGGGCATCGCCATGGGCGTCAGCCCGGTTTTTTCCAGCTTCCTGACGCCCCCGCTCCGGTTTTTCTCGGTGCTGGCTGGCATTGCCTGGATCCCCATTGCGACGCTGTGGTTCGGCTACGGCTTCGGCGCCATCACCTTCGTCATCTTCAATGCCGTGTTCTTCATCGTGACATACAACACGCTGCTCGGCGTCTCGACGATCCCCTTGCACGTGCGCAACGCGGCCGCATCGCTCGGTGCGGGGCGATGGGCGATGTTGACCGAGGTGCTCCTGCCGGGCGCCCTCCCCCACATCGTCACCGGCATACGCACCGGGTTGGGCTTTGCCTGGCGCGGGCTGATCGCCGCCGAGATGATCGCGACCAACGTCGGCCTCGGTTACATGCTTTTCGTGGCGCGCGATTTCTACAAGACCGAAGTGATCGTGCTCGGCATGATCGTGATCGGCGTTCTCTGGCTGCTGCTCGATCGGCTGCTGCTGGCACCGATCGAGCGCGCGACCATCGAGCGCTGGGGCATGGTGCAGCGCGCATGAGGTCCTTTCTTCTCGGGATATGGAGCCGTTGCGTACGCCTGATGGCGCGCTGGCCGTCTATCGGTGCGATCGCGCCGTTCGTTCTCTTGATCGCCGTCTGGTGGATCGTCACCGAGTTGCAGATATTTCCACGCGTGTTCCTGCCGGGACCGGTGGACGTCGTGCGTTCGTTCGGGTCGCTGGTTCATACCGGCATCCTGCCGGAGTATCTGCAGGACAGCATGGTACGGCTCGCCGTCGGTGCGTTCTGGGGCATCGCGATCGGCATCCCGCTCGGGATGTTGGTAGGTCTCAGCTCCCGGGCGCATACTGCACTTTGGCCGCCCCTGCTGTTCTTCCAGGCTATTGGCGACATCGCCTGGCTGCCGATCCTGGTGATCTGGTTCGGCTACGGCCTTACCACCATGACCGTCGTCATCGTCTACACGGTGATTTTCCCGGTCATCCTGAACACGGTGCTGGGCGTTCGTTCGATCCCGATCACCATGTATCGCGCCGCGCAAAGCCTTGGTGCCTCGCGTACCCGCATTCTTTGGGAAGTGGTGCTGCCCGGTGCGCTCCCCAGCATCATGACTGGTCTGCGCAATGGGCTCGGCTACGGATGGCGCGCCCTGATCGCAACCGAGATCATCGTCGGCACCAGCGGGATCGGATTTCTCATGTTCGACGCCCGCCGCGCCGGCTCGGTCGTCGAGATCCTGCTCGGCATGATCATCCTCGGTATCCTCTGGTACATCGTCGACGGCTGGATTCTGGCGCCGATCGAACGGGCCACCGGACAGCGGTGGGGATTGGTGACACGATGAAGAATCTGACCATCCGCAATCTGTCGAAGACCTACTTCGACCCGTATGCCGGCAGCAACGTCACGGCCGTCCACGATGTGTCGCTGGACGTGCAGCAGGGCGAGTTCGTCTCGATCGTCGGGCCGTCGGGCTGCGGCAAGACCACCATCCTGAACATGATCGCGGGCTTCCTTCCATACACAGGCGGCGAGATCCTGCTCGACGGCCGGCCAGTGAAGGGGCCAGGAGCCGACCGTGGCGTGGTGTTTCAATCGTTCGCGCTTTTTCCCTGGAGGACCGTGCTCGAAAACGTCGCATTCGGTCCGAAGATGCGCGGCGTCGGCAAGGCGCAACGCGAGAAGATCGCGCATGAATATCTGGCCCTCGCCAAACTGACCGAGGCAGCCAAGCGCTATCCCGCCGAACTGTCGGGCGGCATGCAGCAGCGTGTCGGCGTGGTTCGCGCGCTGGCGAATGAGCCGGACGTGCTGCTGATGGACGAGCCGTTCGCGAGCATCGACGCGCAGACACGCATGACGCTGCAGGAGGAACTCACCCGCATCTGGCAGGAGAAGCGTCCTACGGTGATTTTCATCACTCACGACGTAGGCGAAGCCGTGTTTCTCGCCGATCGGGTCGTGGCGCTGTCCAAAGGACGCGTGCTTGAGGAGATTGCCGTGGACTTGCCCCGGCCACGCTCCTGGGACGCGTTGAATGACGACGCGCGATTCAAGGAACTGTCCGCGCGCGTTCTTCAACTCGTACGCTCGGCCTGATGCATGCTGAACGACGCCCTCCGATCGCGAAAGACACATATCCTGCTGGCCGTGGCCGTCTGCTACCTGGCCTGGCAGATCTGGTTGACGATCGCCGCGCCGTACAAGATCGCGGATTTTCCCAATGGCCCCGAGAAGGTCAACATCCTGATTACCCTGCCGTTTCCACCCGAGCGTTTCCACGTTCAGCTGTTCCAGACCTACGGCAGGGTCTCTGGAACACAAGACAACGCCGTTGAAGTGCGAGGAGTGAAACGAGCGGACCTCGCGACCGTCGCCCGCCCTTACTGGGTTACGCGCGTCGAGCCGCTTCAACCAGGAGGGTGAGGAAAATGCCAAGGATCATCACACTGTGCGTTGCCCTGTTGTTGTTGCCGTTGGCGGCAATGGCGCAGACCAAGGATCCGGTAAAACTCAAGGTCGGCATGGTTGCCGCCGTCGACATGCTGGCGCTGCCGATCGCACTCGAACGCGGCTTCTTCGAGAAATACGGGCTCGACGTGACCATCGCGCGTCCCTACGCCACCGGCGTCGATGCGCTCAATGCTCTGCAGGCGGGCGAGACCGACATGGTGCAGGCCGGCGTGCCGGCCATCGGCGCCATCCTGCGTGGCATGGATCTGGTGTTCTTCGGCAATTTCAGCGGCAATGCCACCAAACTCGGCTCCGATGCGACGCTCGCGCTGATCGCCGGCAAGGACTCAGGCATCGTCAAGGGTGACCTCAAGAGCCTCAAGGGCAAGAAGATCGGCACTTCTTTCGGCACCATCAATCATCTCTATATCCTTGGCTTGCTCGAGAAGGCTGGCCTCACGACATCCGACGTCACTCTCGTCAATACGCCGCCACCGGAAATGAGCGTGGCGCTGCTGGCCAAAGGCGTGGATGCGTTTGTGTGCTGGGACCCGGTCCCGGTGATCGCCATGAAGGACGTACCCGGTGCGATCGAAGTGGTCCGCGGCGGAGATGTCATCTCCTATCTCGGTTTCAACATCGCGTTGCGGCCCTGGGTGGAGAAAAATGGGCCGACGATCGAGAAGTTCCTGGCGGCGGTGTCGGAGGCCGATCAGTGGATGCGCAAGAATCCCAAGCAAGCAGCCGCCATCGGTACGCGCTGGATTCCCGGGCTGAAGCTGGACGTGTCGGAGACTGCCATGCAGTACAACATCCAGCAGGTGGACCGGCGCATTTCGGCCCACAACTATCGTGCGCTGTGGAAGGCACAGGACACACTGCAACGGCTGGGCGTGATCAAGACGGTGTTCGATGTGAACAAGCACATCGCACCGAAGTTCATCCTCAGCGTGATGAAGACCTACCCGGAGCTGTTCTCCGACCTGCAGCCCATTCCT
>Ga0182739_1001138_pt1 | contig 29192 bp, 28 predicted proteins | sample eDN5th30CBELigBY_FD_128873 | JGI IMG/M metagenome (GOLD analysis project Ga0182739, IMG submission 128873) | Enriched backyard soil microbial communities from Emeryville, California, USA - eDNA 5th pass 30_C BE-Lig BY (version 2) (version 2) | ecosystem: Environmental > Terrestrial > Soil >... | reverse complement strand
TCTATATAATTTCTTTGTTGAGAAGTAGAAGTAATTTGCTTCACTTGATTTTCTAAAATAACTGTAGTGGGAGTCATTATATAAGGATTTCCATCCATTCGCATGTATTGGTAGGAGTGGAATTTTTCTTTCAACAATTCAATTCGATTTTCCTCGATAAGGATTGAAGTCTTTTTTACCCTTTGCCGCTTTAATAAATGTATATCTTCAATAATATATTGCATCCCAAATCACCACCTAGTCTTTTTAGACAAGCTATGATTTAGAGTTAGCAAATATTCCACAAATCAAGATTTTCTGATTGTCTGTAGAAGCAAAAAATCGTCGATAAACATAAAGTTCATCGACGATTTTTTATCTTTAAACAGCTAAGTTATTAAGATGCAAAAAGAAAGAGGGATAGGATACTGCAATCGCATTCGCATTTTCAAGGATAAGTTCTCCTTCGCAAATCTGTGAAGCAATTGCAAGCATCATGCCAATACGATGGTCACCATGAGAGTCTACTTTCGCTCCAGTGAGCTTCTTTCCTCCCTTGATGATCATTCCGTCATCTGTTGCTTGTATATCTGCACCTAATTTTTTTAGCTCTGACACTACTGTATCAATCCTATTTGTTTCCTTTACCTTTAATTCATGGGCATCTTTTATTATCGTTACACCATCTGCTTGTGTTGCCAACAAAGCAATAATCGGGATTTCATCGATTAATTTCGGAATGATGTTTCCTCCAATCGTAGTTCCCTTCAAATCACTTGTTGATACTGTAATGGTTGCTGTAGGTTCAAAAATATCAGCATCATTTTTTTGAAATTCCATGGTTGCTCCCATGTTTTGAAGAACTTCCAATATTCCTGTTCTCGTCGGATTTAGGCCAACATTTTTCAACGTAATATAGCTGTTAGGAACAATACAACCAGCCACTAGGAAGAATGCCGCTGAAGAGATATCCCCAGGAACATGAATGTCCGTTCCGGTAAGCTTCTGACCACCTGTTACATAAATTTCATTTCCTTGTCTGCTAATCTCTCCACCGAATCGCTCTATCATTCTTTCGGTATGATCCCTTGTAGCGACTGGCTCAATTACTTTTGTAACACCATCTGCATTTAGACCAGCAAATAGAATAGCGGATTTTACTTGGGCACTTGCTACTGGCAAACGATAAGTTATACTTTGTAAGTCGCCCCCGCGAACAGATAAAGGAGTATACTTACCATCTTCTCTTCCATCAATTTTCGCACCCATTTCTCTTAATGGAGTAACCACTCTTGTCATTGGACGCTTACCAATCGAAGAATCACCGATTAATGTACTATGAAAGTGCAAACCTGATAATATTCCCGCTAATAACCTGATAGTTGTACCAGAATTCCCAACATCTAAAATTTCTTTTGGTTCTTGTAGTCCTTCTGTACCTTTTCCGTGGATAACTACTTCTTCTTCATTCTGTTCTATTAATACTCCTAATTTTCGAAAACAAGAGATAGTGCTTAAGCAATCGTCCCCTAAAAGGAAATTGGTAACCCTCGTCTTCCCCTTTGCTATCGATCCAAACATAATGGAACGATGAGAAATTGATTTATCACCTGGTACTGTAATTTCTCCTTTTAATCCGTAAGTATTTTGTTTAAGTGTTATTAAATTCAATTGATTCACCTTCGTTCTATCCAATCGTAGTATCATAATTTGAATAAGAAGCAATACACTTCTGTGCTCTTACTCTATCTTCCTCTGTCTGAAAACTAATAACCAAGATTCCAAAAATCTCTTCCCGAGTTTCCATTATTCGAATATTAGTTATACTTATATTTTCTTTTGCTAAATAACCAGTAATTTCAGATATTACCCCTGGATAATCGGGTACATCAACAAATAAATCATAAAACGCCGGTATCGCACCCTTTTGATCTTGAGGCAAGCCATCCCTTACCTTTTTAGCTCTAGCGAAATAGTCATATAATTCCTCTGCTTGTTCCTTTTCAATAAATGAGAGGACTTTATCCATTTCCTTTTTCCAGTCATTCATTAACTCCATTAATACGTTTTTGTTATGTATTAATATGTCTCGCCACATAGAAGGACTGCTAGAGGCAATTCTAGTTATGTCTCTGAATCCACCAGCAGCTAATCTTGTTACCAGTTTATGTTGTTCACTAATATGATCTGCCTGGTGAACTAAAGATGCCGCAACTATATGAGGCATATGACTGATTGCACCTGCTAATAAATCATGCTCTTCTGGAGAAATAACAAGAAATTTTGCATTCGTTCCTTGTAACCATTTCAGCAAGTGTTGAACATGCTGATCATTAACTCTTTCAGGAGGAGTTAATAAATAAAATGCATTTTCAAAAAGTATCACTTTTGAAGCAGACACTCCACTTTTATGAGATCCCGCCATCGGATGTCCTCCGATAAAGGTTATGCCTTTATCTAATAGCACTTGCGATTTTTTCGTTATAACAGACTTGGTGCTCCCAACATCTGTTATTAATACATTTTGTTTTAACTCCATTTTAGAAAGAGTTTCCATGATTTTTTCTGTTTCTTTAACTGGTGTAGAAAGAATAATGAGATCAGCCGATTTTGCTCCTTCTTCAATTGTTGTTGAGCGTTCATCAATAACACCTAGCATGCTCGCTAATTTCAAATTATCCTGTGAAATATCGTAACCAGTGATGATGCTTTCTGGGTGTTCTTTTTTTATGCATAAAGCTAACGATCCACCTATAAGTCCTAAACCTATTATGAAGACGCGACCGTTCATTCTAGCACCGCCTTCTATTCGCATTATTATTTCGCTACTTTCTTTTCAGTAAGAAATTGCGTCATAACTTTAATCAATCCTTCATTCTCTTCTTTTGATCCGACTGTAATACGAACAGAAGTAGGGAATTTCAAAGGAACTCCAGAACGTACGATAAATCCTTTACTCATTAAATAATGGAATACTTCATCGCCGTCTATTTTAAAATCAACTAAAACAAAGTTTGTTTGTGATGGGTAGTAGGATAAGTTATTTTCCTCACAAAAACGATATAATTGCTCTAATCCTTCTCTATTTTTCTGTCTACAACTTTCCACAAACTCCTGATCCTTTAATGCTTCTTCTGTTGCGATTTGACCTAATGTATTGACATTAAACGGTTCTCTAATCGGATCTAACGTGTTTAATAGTGTAGCATTCGCAACACCATATCCTACACGGAAGCTCGCAAGACCATATATTTTTGAAAATGTTCGTAACACGATAAGATTACTAAACTGTCTAGTTAGAGAAATAGAATCATAATAATCGCCTGCAACTACATACTCGTAATATGCTTCATCCAGCACAACAAGAATGTCTTCTGGAACCTTTTCTAGAAAAGTGAGTAATTCCTTTTCAGGAATATATGTGCCAGTTGGATTATTCGGACTGCATAGCCAAACAACACTTGTATTATCATCAATTGCTGCAAGCATAGCAGGCAAATCATGTTCCGCTTTTTCTGTAAGTGGAACTTCTCTAACTTCTGCCCCATCAACAATTGCATTATGCTTATACTGGCCGAACGTATGGCAAGCCATTACCGTATTTAAACCTGGTCTTAGTAAAGCTCTAGATATCATTAAAATGATTTCATCTGAACCATTTCCTAGTATTAATTCTTCTGGTGTAACCTTTAAGAAATCAGCTAGCGCATAACGAAGGTTTGTAGCATATCCATCCGGATATAAAGCATAAGAACCATCGACTTTTTTTAAGGCGTCTAATACTTTGGGAGAGCTTCCAAATGGATTCTCATTAGACGCAAGTTTTACAATATGTTCTAAATTAAATTGTTTTTTCACTTCTTCTATCGTTCTACCTGGTTGATAAGCTTTTAAACCTAAAAGCTGCTGTTTCCATTTCATTTTTTTCACCCCGAGTAGTTTTATTGTTTTGTTAAATCTGGTCTTAATTGAATAGCCTTTTCTAAATAAGTATGCTGGATTTCATCTTGACGAAGCTCAGTGTTCCAATGCATCATAATACGAATGCACTTTTCTAACGCCTGCGGAACAGCTATTTCCTTCATGCACATTACTGGAACGTAGGTCCAATCTTCTTGCATTCGAATAACTTTAGCTGGAAAAGCAGCATTTATATCATCTGTTACCGATAAGAATACTGATGCTACATCAACTGCTTTTATCTTATTTGCCTTAATCATCTCTTTAAAAAGGCTTTCTGTAGCTGATAATATTTCTGCTTCGATATTATTTTCAACCGTTATAGCTCCCCTAACTCCTCTAATCATCTACTTCCCACCTTTGAATAACGCTAATTCTTTTCTTATTTCCTCTTCAGTCATCTCTACTAGAACAGGAATTCCTAATTCTTTCAAAAGGACAAAACGGATCGTTCCATTTACCGATTTTTTATCCTGTCTCATTCGATCAATCAAACGGTCTATTTCTAAATTTTCTGGAATATCATAGGCATATCCAAGCTGTTTAAGCCACTTTATGAATTCCTCAATAGAAAATACTAAGTCGCATTTCTGTTTGCTTAATCTTAACGCAAAAATCATTCCTATAACAATTGCTTCCCCGTGCGTAAATTTCCCATAACCCATCTCAGCTTCAATTGCATGACCTAACGTATGACCAAAATTCAAAAAGGCACGTACATTTGCTTCTCTTTCATCCTTTTCTACAATTGCCCGTTTAACAAGAATTCCTTTTTCCAGAATCGCTGACCAATAACCTACATTTACTTTTGATAAATCACTTATCTGACTTTGCAATTCATGATAAAACGCTACATCACTTATTAATGCGTGCTTGATTACCTCTCCAAACCCTGAACGCAGCTCTTGAAGTGGTAGCGTAGTTAGAAAAGTTGTATCATAGATAACTGCTTCTGGCTGATTAAAAACACCAATCATATTTTTTCCAAGAGGATGATTAATAGCGACTTTCCCCCCAACCGCACTATCATGAGCTAAAATAGTTGTAGGTATCTGAATGAAAGGAATTCCTCTCATAAAGGACGCAGCTACATAACCAGCTAAATCACCAACCGCACCCCCACCCAATGCTAGCACTAATGATTTACGGTCTAAATGTTGTTCGAGCATATAAGTCAAACAAGCATAAAAAACGTCAAAAGTTTTCGCCTTTTCTCCTGCTGGTACTGTATATGTAATAACAGGAAAAGAGGAAAGTTTATTTTCTACTGTCTTCAAATGCAGCTTTTCTACCGATTCATCTGTAATAATCAAGATTTTTGTTGCGTCAGCAAAATTCTTTTGTATAAAAAAAGTTAGCTGATTAATAACATGTTCCCCAATCCATACATCGTATTGTTTTGACGCTGTTTGAATAGAAACAGTGTGCATTAGAATTCCCTCGCATGTCTATTGTGCTCAGCAATATTAGCTACAAGTCCTTCGAAACGATCAGAATAAAACTGATCAACAATGGCTGAAGCAAGCTCCCAAGCAACAGCGTGCTCTGCTACTACTGACGCAGCTGGAACCGCGCAACTATCACTTCGTTCAATACTTGCTGTAAATTCTTCTTTTGTATCGATATCAACACTCTTTAACGGTTTGTACAAGGTCGGAATCGGCTTCATTACTCCTCTTACAACTAGCGGCATTCCATTAGTCATTCCACCTTCTAAACCACCTAAACGGTTCGTTCTACGTGAATAACCGGTTTCTTTATCCCAGATAATTTCATCATGGACTTCACTTCCAGGCATTCTCGCAGCTTCAAAACCAATGCCAATCTCTACTCCTTTAAATGCATTAATACTCATTATGGCAGCGGCAAGCTTTGCATCTAGCTTACGATCATAATGAACATAGCTGCCAACACCAATCGGCATGCCTTCCACAATCACTTCGACAACTCCGCCAATCGAATCGCCATTCGCTTTTGCCTCATCAATCGCCTTCATCATTTCCAGTCCCGCTTCTTCATCTAAACAGCGAACTGGAGAATTTTCTGTGATTTCCTTAAGCTTTTCAATCGATTCATAATCTGCAACTTTTGATTTTATACCACCAATTTCCACTACATGAGAAGCAACTTTAATCCCTAACAAAGCAAGTAATTTCTTCGCTACCGCTCCTGCTGCCACACGAACTGTCGTTTCACGTGCTGACGAACGCTCTAACACGTTTCTCATATCACGATGACCATATTTAATGGCCCCGTTTAGATCGGCATGCCCAGGTCTTGGACGGCTAATCTTTCTTTTTATATCATTTGCTTCTGCATCATCAAGCGGATCCTGCCCCATAATTTTGGTCCAATGCTTCCAATCATTATTTTCTACGATTAGAGAAACAGGTGAACCTAATGTATAGCCATGTCTAATACCACCGCCAATTTCAACAGTATCTGTTTCAATTTGCATTCTTCTTCCTCTGCCATGCCCCTTTTGCCTTCTAGCTAGTTCCTCATTTATATCTTCTGCTAATAAAGGCATTCCAGCAGGAAGTCCTTCTATAATCGTAATTAATTTGGGACCATGCGACTCCCCAGATGTTAAGTATCTCATAAATAAATCCTTTCTCCCTTCAACGCTTTAAAGTGATTATGTTCCAATATAACATACCAATCCTGTTATGAATAGAGAAAATCTAAAAATCTTTGCAAAATATTAGAATATCGTTTTCCTATCACATAAGAAAAAAACACTGATTCAAACAATGGCAAAACAACGACAAAATGACATCATTGTTTTGCCATTATTTTCCTCACTCTTAACGAGCAGCTAACCAGTCAGCTAACTGCCGAAAATCGATGAAGCGAGACTGGAACTTTCCCGTAAAGATTCGATAAGTGCAACTAACCATCCGGGGAGGATGAAGAAAAAAACTCCATGGATGGAAATTTTTTATATTTTTCGATAGAAAAAAGTATCCGCTGTTTCTAATCCATATTTGGCAGGTGTAAAAATCTGTTCCGTACTACCGACAAAGAATATCCCACCAGGTCTTAATGCTTGGGCAAATTTATGATAAAGCTGATCTTTCGCTTCCTCTGTAAAATAGATCAGAACATTCCTGCAAACAATTAAGTCAAATGGTCCACCAAACGAATCAGATAATAAATTTTGCTGCTTAAACATAACATTTTTTTTCACTTCTTCTTTAACTTTGTACATTGTACCTTCTTTTTCAAAACACTTATCCTTTTGAGCAATTGGCACTTCATTCAATGCTCGTTCTAAATAAACACCCTTTTTCGCTCTTTCTAGTGCGTTAATATCAATATCTGTCGCAAGAATTTGGAAGTCCCTTGCCTTCATTTCATTCATTAAGAGCATGGATAAAGTATACGGCTCTTCTCCTGTTGAGCAAGCTGCACTCCAAACCTTTAGCTGTGATTTTGATTGGAGGAGATCGGGCAATATTTTTTTCTCCAATACCTCCCAGCGTTTAAAGTTTCGATAAAACTCGGAGACATTGATTGTCATTCGATCTAATAACTCGTCTAACAAATTTTTATCTGTATGTATTGCCTTAAAATACTCTGCAAAGGAAGTAAAGCCTCTTTTTTCATAAAGAGAGGTTAACCTTCTTTTCATTTGAGCTTCTTTATATAAAGATAAATCTATTCCTGATATTCGATAGAAATTCTTTATAAAATCTTGAAAATCCTTCTCCATGTAAATTCCTCTCAACCATCATAATATCTACTTCTTTTTTAGTATATACGATTTTCCCGCAAAAGGGCCAAATTTTATTCCGATAATTCATATAATTACTAGAAAAGCCCATCAGCCCTTGGGAGACAAGAAAAGCGCAGGGACCCGGTTAGTGGCGTGTGTAGTGAAATAAAATAGCTGCCCTGCATAGGACAGCTATCGTAAGCTAATATTAGTAAATCCAACTATCTAATAATTTGTTATACTCTACTATCTCTTCTTCTCGAAAGAAAAGGGAAATTTCTCTTTGCGCACTTTCTCTTCCATCTGATCCATGGATAATATTTTTATGTTTTACTACGCCAAAATCTCCTCGAATGGTTCCTGGTAAAGCTTCTAAAGGATCGGTTTTGCCCATCATTAGTCTTGATTTTGCAATTACTCCCTCTCCTTGCCAAACCATAGCAAAAACAGGACCAGAAGTGATAAAATCTACTAATTCTGTAAAAAAAGGCTTTTCCTTATGCTCTGCATAATGTTGTTCAGCTATATTTTCAGAAACATGGATAAACTTTGCGCCAACAAGCTGAAAACCTTTTTCTTCGAATCGGGTTACTATTTTTCCTATTAGATTTCTTTGTACCCCATCTGGCTTTACCATTAGAAATGTTCTTTCCATAAGCTCACTCCTACCATATGTATTAGACTAGTAAACATGGTCATTCATGAAAAACTTAACATAAAAATCCAAATTTTGCAAAAGGTTTTTCAAACGCTTTCATATAGGATGATTACTTTGGGAAATTCCCATTTCTTCTAAAATTTGCGTTTTCCTAAATACTTTGCAATATTAGTAAGTGCTGATTTTGCTTTTCCGCTTGGTAAATCACGAATGGTATGCAACGCTTTGTTTAAATACATATCACTAACCTGTAAAGATCGATCAATAGCATCTGTACTTTTAATACTATCAATAATGTCCATTAATTCGTTCTTAGGCATCGTTTCGTGAACAGTTATCACTTTTTGCCTAACCTGCTCATATTCCATCGCAAACAAAACAGGTAAGGTAATATTGCCTTGAAGTAAATCTCCTCCAGCAGGTTTCCCTAATTCTTGTTCCGTCCCGACAAAATCAAGCACATCATCAATGATTTGATAGGACATTCCCACATAGTAGCCAAATTGATATAACTTTTGCTGATACTTTTCCTCTACATCAGAGACTATTGCACCAACTAAAGAGCTTGCTGATATTAATAGAGCCGTTTTCCGTTTTATTCTCCGAAAATAATCTCTGATATTCTGATCAAATCGATATTTGTCTTTAATTTGCTGTATTTCTCCGATACATACTTCCACTATTGTATTAGCAAGGACTCGGTGAGCAGCAGGCTTATCTATCTCACTCATTATTTCCATTGACCTGGCAAAAATATAATCCCCTGTATACATGGCAACTTTATTATCCCATTTTGCTTTAATCGTAGGTTGTCCTCTTCTTAAATCCGAATCATCTATAACATCATCATGAACTAAAGAAGCCATGTGAATTAATTCTAAAGAAATTGCTGCTTTCTCTATTTTTTGAATATCATAGTTCCCAAATTGTCCAGCAAGCAATACGAATATCGGTCGAATTCTTTTTCCGCCCGCTTGCAATAAATGCAAGGAAGATTCATGTAATATGGAAGAGTTTGCCTGTACTGTTTCTTCCAATGCTCGCTCAATTTTTTCTATATCCGAATTCAAAAATGAGTACATCATTTTTAATTTCACCAACTACTCACCCAACTTGTATCGATATTTTGAAATAATTATGTATTGTTTCACATTATAAAATGCTTAAGTAAAAATAATCTGTCTCAAATGGTTTAGGATTATTAACATGTAGTCTAAATACATGATGATAAGTTTACTGAAATACTCAACATTTGTGTTGTAAGATTTTCACGATTAGACACTATAAGTGCACACGTATTTAGACTGTTTAAATCCTAATTCTGACTCGTTTACTTATAACCTAAATGAACTGCAGCAACTCCGCCGAAATACGGTTTATAAGTCACTTTATGTAGACCAGCCTCTTTAAACATAGTAGCAAGTTCTTTCATTCCTGGAAAATCACGTGCAGATTCTTGGAGCCAAGAATATTCTTTATAACTTTTCGCAAATAATTTACCAAAAAGAGGCATGATATATCGAAAATATACATAATATCCTTGTTTAAAAATCGGCATTGTTGGCTGAGATGTTTCCAAACATACTACCATCCCTCCTGGTTTTACTACTCTTCTCATTTCTTTTAAAACAGTTAAATAGTCAGGAACATTTCGTAAGCCAAAGCCAATTGTCACGAAATCAAAATGATTGTCAGGAAAGGGTAATTCCATTGCATTACCATGAAGAAGTTCTATATTTTGATAATCAGCTGTTTTTTCTTTCCCAATACTCAACATATTTTCACTAAAATCAAGCCCAATCACTTTACCAGAAGGCCCAACCTGATCGGCTAGACTAATTGTCCAATCAGCTGTTCCACAGCATACATCCAGACATGCTGCTCCTTTTGGTACATTCATTTTTTTCATTGTGTCTTTTCGCCACAATTTATGTTGTTGAAAACTAATAACAGAATTCATTTTATCGTAATTACCATAAATCTTTTCAAATACATTATGTACCTTTTCTTCTTTAGATTGCTGCTCTTGCATTTTATTACCCTTCCTCTACGTACAATTGTTGTTTGTTTATTACTTTCAATAATTGATAGACATTTTCTCTCAACTCTGCTTGTAAATCAGGAAGATTTTCTAGCAACTCTTCTAAGCGAAAACTTGTCTCTTTTATATGTTTATCTAACACCGCTACTTTATTACTATTTATAGGTAATAATTTCTTATTCTCATACTCACAAAAAGCATCGACTACTATTGAACTATTTGTATGATTGTATTCCTCTTTTTCTTTTCGGATTCGAGAAAGAAATAAAAATTCTCTGACGAATAATTTCCATCCATCTAATTGATAATAGTCGACAAGTTTTTGGATTAACGCTCCCTCAATAGTTTTCAGACTTTCTTTTAGCTGCTCGATTGAGTTTGCATTCTGGTGATAAAAGAATATTTTATTCTCGTTAACCTCTTTAATTCCTTCCGCTAGGAATTTTAGCATTCTAAAGTCTTCGATTTCGGCTAATATTTTATAATATTGCCCACTATATAAATCCCCTGCTAATACAGTTAGCTGTCTATTTCTTTCGTTCCCTTTATGCATCTTTTCATTTGTAATAAGCTCATGGGTATCAAGGGCAATCTGAATAAGTGTAATTGTTGTTGCATATGTAATAATGTCTTGTTTTTTTATCTTTACCTGTAACAGAACAGATATTGTTAGTAGAAGCTTATGTTCATCTAAAATTGGATTTGGTATATGCTTTTGCAAATAATGATTCGAGGTTTTTTCAACCACTCTTCTTTTTACACTTTCTAATAATTCTTGAATAGCCATAACATCACCCTTGTTCCCATTTATTCCTGATTATCGTTTCTGGAAAATAAATATCCTCACTTTTGCTTTATAGCTTAATAAGTATAAAGCTGTTTATTGCTACGCACAGAAGTAAAAAGCCAAAGCCATCTTCATTAGACTTAACTTAAAGTTCCGTGCAACAACTTTACGTAAAAGTTCATTTGAATTTCTATCATATATTTTAAATATTATATCACAACAGAAAGTAAAGGGATACAATAGCCACTTGGGAAAGATTCCACTCTCTGTTTTGTTGTAACTAATTTAATCTACAGCATCAAAATGCAGTATCTTTTCTTTACTATACTAAAAAATAACATAAAAAAACCGCGATAATTTCGCGGTTTTAGTGAAATACTATTATTGTATGTAATTATTTCACTGCGTCTTTAAGTGCTTTACCTGGTTTAAAAGCAGGAACTTTACTTGCTGCGATTTCAATTTCTTCACCAGTTTGTGGGTTACGACCTTTACGAGCCGCACGCTCACGTACTTCAAAGTTACCAAAACCGATAAGTTGTACTTTATCACCATCTTTTAAAGCATTCAAAATTGTATCGAAAACAGCGTCAACTGCTTTAGTAGCGTCCTTTTTTGATAGTTCACTTGCTTCAGCAACTGCATTGATTAATTCTGTCTTGTTCATGCCTTTCACCTCCTCCCGAGTGTTTCAAATAAAAGCTTAAAATTAGTTTCATATCTTTATTTGTAAACAAATTAACGGAATTATATACGTCCTACTGAATTTTTTCTTAAATGTCATGCATTTGATCACACTAAGAACTATTCAAGTATTAAGAGACTTAACTTTTATAAAAAAGATTAAGAATCCTTTTATAACGCTAATTCCTTTAAAAGATTATCATAATCATTTGTGCATATCAAGAAATTTTATATATTGATAGCAATATTTTCTTATTTTGAAATAAAAGCGTAACATTAAAACCATAAAATTTCCATTTACATCCAAAAACCGAGCGAAAATGTTACTATATTTCTGTAGTTTCCGTTATATCAATAGCGGGTATATAAACAAATATAGGATATTTTTTCTAAAATCTCATCTACCTTTAAAAAATTTTTGTTCTTTAAATACACAAAAAAAAGAACTCTAAAATAGAGTTCTTACAAAATAATTGCTATTAATCCACCAGAACCTTCATTGATGATTCTTTCTAATGTTTCTTTTAGTTTATAACGGGCATTTTCTGGCATTAATGAAAGTTTGGCTTGGATTCCTTCCCGCACGATGGAACTTAGGCTTCTTCCAAAAATATCTGAATTCCAAATGGATAACGGATCATCCTCAAAATCTTGCATTAAGTATCTTACTAATTCCTCACTTTGCTTTTCTGATCCAATAATAGGAGCAAATTCACTCTCTACATCTACTTTAATCATATGAATAGAAGGTGCAACAGCCTTCAGTCTGACTCCAAATCTCGAGCCTTGACGAATAATCTCTGGTTCATCTAAACTCATGTCCACTAATGATGGTGCAGCTATGCCATAACCTGTTTGTTTTACCATTTTTAATGCATCTGATATTTGGTCATACTCCGTTTTTGCATGAGCAAAATCTTGCATTAATTCTAATAAGTGGTCTTTTCCTCTAATTTCTACCCCAACAATTTCTTTCAGGATGTCATCATATAACTCATCTGGTGCAAATAGATCAATTTCCGCAATTCCTTGCCCCATTTCAATGCCAGCCAGACCAGCATTTTCAATAAATTCATATTCACTAAATTGTGAAACAACTCTATCTACATCTCTTAATCTCTTAATATCTTTTACCGTTTCTTTAACTGCTTCTTGATAATTATCTCTTAACCAATGATTTTCTCTTAAAACCATTACCCAGCTTGGTAAGTTAACATTTACTTCTAAGACCGGAAACTCGAATAATGCTTCACGCATAACATTTAATACATCTGCTTCACGCATACTTTCTACGCTCATAGCAATAACCGGGATATCATATTTTTCAGAAAGCTCTGTTTTTAAAGCTTCCGTATTAGGATGATATGGTTGCGCACTGTTTATAATCATGATAAACGGCTTTCCAACCTCTTTTAATTCTTCAATTACTCTATTCTCAGCTTCCAAATAGTTACTTCTTGGAATGTCACCAATCGTACCATCGGTTGTAATCACCACTCCAATTGTGCTGTGCTCTTGAATAACCTTTCTTGTTCCTATTTCAGCAGCTTCATGAAACGGAATAGGTTCCTCATACCAAGGTGTATTGATCATTCTAGGACCATTCTCATCCTCGTAGCCTTGTGCTCCTGGTACAGTGTACCCAACACAATCAACAAGCCTAATATTCACTTCTAATCCCTCATCTACTTTAATAGAGGCCGCTTGATTAGGAACGAACTTTGGTTCTGTTGTCATAATTGTTTTTCCTGCTGCACTTTGAGGAAGCTCATCTTTTGTACGAGCTCTATCTCCTTCATTTTCCATGTTCGGGATAACAACCAATTCCATGAATTTTTTTATAAAAGTTGATTTTCCAGTACGTACTGCACCTACTACACCTAAGTAAATATCACCGCCCGTTCTTTCGGCAATATCTTTAAAAATATTTACCTTTTCCAAGTGATCCCCTCCTGAACTTTTCCTAGTACATGGGATAGAATTATCCATTTAATACTATTAGACAATATATATTTATGATGTTGTCCTATCTCTTTATGACTTATTTTTTATTTTCTCCTCCTTTTTTTTGCTAGTTTTATTTGAAAGTAGCATTTTCTCTGTTTATGAACGTAAAAATGATATCCATCCATACGTTATATTTATTGAAACTAGCATAAGACTATTTGTTTCTTTATGCATAAAATAAAAAACCTTCTCTTCAATATATACAAGAAGAGAAGGGATATGACACTTTTTGTTAGGAAAACAGCTAGGAAGACAAGTAAATAACCATAAAGCAGGGCAGCCAGTCTATTAAAACGAGCCCACATGGTGTACAAACATTCATTTAAACTTCCATCAATGGGCTTCTTACTCCCATGAAAATAAACGGTTGTCACCTCGATTTTCATCCTTGTTGGTGAAGTTTGCTTCATGGATGGCTGCCCGTTAAGAGTGGGATAAAAAGGGTGCACATGACCCAATAGAGAGTGAAACCAATCGATTAGATTAAAAAATGGAAAATAAAAAAAATCAAAGTAAAAAGTAGGGGAAACTTTTTACTTTGATTTTCCATCGACTATTTGACCCAAACCCTGTTCATTCCACTAGGTTGCTTCAAAGCATTTTATGTTATAACATACATTTTCGAACCATTAAAACGCCTAAATTTCCATAAAAAGATTTTGTTTGTTTCTTCCTTTCTAAAGAAAGGCTTTATGTATTAAACATCTTTTTTTATTCTATGTACTGAGAGGCAAGAATGTTTATTAAATCTTCCATTTCATTCGTTTTCCCTCTTGCCATCAGGCTCTCTACTGCTGCTTTGGCATCTTGTCCATTAAATAAAATCTGGAACAAAGCATTTGTAATAGGCATCGTTACTCCATATTTTTCAGAAAGCTGATGTGCTGCTTTTGTAGTACGTATACCTTCCACAACCATTCCCATTTGGTCCAGCACTTCTTCTAGCGCATGACCTTTTCCAAGCATGTTGCCTGCTCTCCAGTTTCTAGAATGAACACTTGTACAAGTAACAATCAAATCTCCAATCCCTGTTAAACCAGCAAAGGTAAGAGGATTTGCACCCATTCTTGTTCCTAATCTTGCCATCTCAGCAAGACCTCTTGTAATTAATGCCGCCTTAGCATTATCGCCAAATCCTAATCCATCTGCAATTCCTGCACATACTGCAATGATATTTTTCAAGGCACCGCCAATTTCGACCCCAATAAGATCCGGATTTGTATATACTCGGAAATTATGATTGATAAATAAATCTTGAACAAGTTCAGCTTCATCCATCTTCTTAGAAGATACTGTAACTGTTGTTGGATGACGTAGGCTTACTTCCTCCGCATGACTAGGACCTGAGAGCACAACAATACTTTTACGCATGCTTTCAGGTATCTCTTCCTCCATTATTTCAGAAATTCTCATTAATGTGCCTGGCTCAATACCTTTACTAACATGAACGAATGTTTTCTGCTTTTTAATGTAAGGAAGCATTTGCGGAATAACCTCACGCATTGCTTTGGTTGGTATGGCCAATACAATGATATCTGCTTCCTGAATACACTGTTCTAACGAAGTTGTTCCAACTACTTCGTTAGGCAGGGTAATCCCAGGCAAATATTTGCTATTTTGATGTAAGCTATTTATCTCTGCAATGTTTTTCTCATCTTTTCCCCAAAGTCGAACAGTATGACCATTGTCGCCAAGAACTAATGATAGCGCTGTTCCCCAGCTACCAGCACCAATCATTGCTACGGATTTCTTATCTTTCATCATTTACACCTCTTTATTTTCTTTCTCTTGCAAATATTTTAATCGGTGTTCCTTCAAAACCAAAGGCATCTCTAACCCGATTTTCTAAAAATCGCTCATAAGAAAAGTGAAGCAATTCTGGATCATTCACAAATACAACAAAAGTAGGTGGTCCTACCGCAACTTGGGTAGTATAGTATATTTTCAATCTTTTTCCTTTATCAGTTGGAGTAGGATTCATTGCAACAGCGTCCATAATAACATCATTTAACACACTTGTTTCTACTCTGCGTGTATGATTTTCACTGGCAACCTTGATCATCGGTATTAATGTATGAATACGTTTTTTCGTTTTTGCAGAAAGGAAAACAATTGGTGCATAGTCTAAGAATAGGAAATGTTCTCTAATTGTTTGTTCAAATGTTTTCATTGTTTTTTCATCTTTTTCTACAGCATCCCATTTATTCACGACAATAATAATTGCTCTTCCAGCCTCATGAGCATAACCTGCAATTTTTTTATCCTGCTCAATAATTCCTTCTTCTCCATCAATAACCACTAAAACGACATCGGATCGTTCGATGGCACGTAACGCTCTTAATACACTATATTTTTCTGTAGACTCATATACTTTACCTTTTTTTCTCATTCCTGCTGTATCGATAATAACAAACTTTTCGCCATTAACCGTAACTTCAGAATCAATTGCGTCTCGTGTAGTACCAGCCACATTACTAACAATTACTCTTTCTTCACCTAGCATTGCATTTACTAACGAAGATTTACCGACATTCGGTCTCCCAATCAGGGAAAACTTAATGACATCATCATCATAATCCTTCGTATCACGCTTTGGAAAGTGATTTGCCGCCTCGTCTAATAAATCCCCTAATCCTAAACCATGTGATCCAGAAATTGGGAATGGCTCTCCAAAACCTAATGCGTAAAAATCATAAATTTGTTCTCGCATATCTGGGTTATCCACTTTATTTACAGCTAAGACAACAGGCTTTTTCGCTTTATATAAAATTTTTGCCACTTCTTCATCTGCAGCTGTAACGCCCTCACGACCATTTGTTATAAAGATGATTACATCCGCTTCCTCAATTGCAATTTCCGCTTGCATACGTATTTGATCTAAAAAAGGTTCATCTCCAATATCAATTCCACCTGTATCAATAAGGTTAAAATCATGATTCAACCATTCTGCTGAGCTATAGATACGATCTCTTGTTACTCCTGGTATATCTTCTACAATGGAGATACGTTCTCCTACTATCCGATTAAAAATAGTTGATTTACCGACATTCGGTCGTCCAACTATTGCAATAACTGGTTTAGCCATCGCTATCATCCCTTCATACATAATCATTCTATCCATGCAACATGATTCCTACGATTAAATGCTTTCAAGCGTAAGGTAATCACGATGTTAAAGAACATTCTTAGATTATTTCTTGCTTTTATGAACGTAACTACTAATTTTTTTAGTAGTTTCCGTTTTTACAGCTCCGTTTTTTAGTAGAAATTATTTAAACTTATTCCTAAATTCTATCAAGAACGAAACCAATAATCGACTGTTCAAGTAATACCCTTTAACAAAAAATAGTAAAATAGGGGCTAACCCGAAAACTGTAAGGTAGACCCCTAACTAAAACATTTTATCAAAGAGAAGTTATCCTAGCAACATAAAACTGCATTTCTTTCCATAACAATCATTTATATAGCGTTGTTTCGATATTAATGCTTAACAATTATAAAGACTTCTTCACTGATTTTATGCGCAATCCCATCTAGTATAGCTTCTAAATTAGTCGCTATTGTTTCCAGTTCCTTTGTATCTTCACAATAAAACACACCACTGCCTGGTGCAACTTTATTAGGATTCGTAGTTATGGAGGCTAAAATGTATTTTTCTACATTCATTCTAACTCTTCCTCTCTTTCTTCACGCTTACTTGGCATTCGAATAGCATTTTCTAATGTTGGGACTGCACCGATAATTCGAATGGCTTTCTTTTCATTTTGTATTTGTGGTAATACGAAAATTGCTACTCTCCCATCTTCCAGATCTCTTTTAGCTAGCGGTACTAACGCAGGTGTTCCTGAGTCGCGGTAAACGCCTAGTGCTGTAGTAACATCATAAAGAATAGCTTGTCTTTGACCTAAGTTTGCAATAGTCGCTCTTGCATTAAAATTCTTAGGGGTTAAAATAAACCCCATTCCATATTTTAATACTTCCTTCTGTCGCTCTGGTAAACCAATGTTCATGATATAAATTGTATCAACATGTAAACCAGCACCTGCAAACGTTGGTTGTACATATTCAATATCTACTATATCTTTTAAATGTCCACCAGACATTAGTTTTTTTGCTACCACTGCCGAGAAAATAGCTGCGAGGATTCCTGTCCAGATGTTGAAAGCAATATAGCCAAATGTACTGACTAGACCTGCAAACATCACTAAATAATTTCGACTTTCAAAAGCAATGGCTATTCCTTCAATATATGTTTTTCCTCTTGGAACCATCTCAAAACTATCTAATTCAGTAAGTGTATTTCTTTCCATGTTCCTAACTTCACGAAATTGGGAAGCAGCAACAGTTAAGAATGTTACTGCCGTAAAGTCTTTGTTTAAAATAGATGGAATAGCTACTGAACCTAAACCAGCAGCGATAAAGCCTAAGGCAATGTGAATTATTTTTCCATGTAAATAAGTAGGATATTGTCTATAATCAGTTCGAAGCATATATATCCTTAATAGTGTCCCGACAATTACCCCAAATAGAATTGGATAAGCGAAATTACTCATACGTTTTTTTGTCTCTCCTTTTCAAGCATAAATACATACTGTTCCCATCTTGCAAGCGTCATTTTTAGATAAAAAAGAGATATCATTCCCAGCATACCAAGCATAAAAGAATCAAAAAAATGCATAGAGCCAATCGAATAATTCATCTGATAGCTCCTTAAAACAAAACTTAATACTATATCCCCCATCATACTTCCGATTGACAGAATAAGGATTTGACAAACGATATTTCTATGTAAAAGGATGACTAGTATAAATAATATACTTGCCTTAAGCCATACTCCCGGGATAAATACCCATATCGGATCAATAATCGCCATTAGCTCATATGTAATATAAGCTAACATCACAAAAAAAGACGAAACTATACAGTACATAGATTTTTTCCAGTGTAGACGACTTGTATAAAAAAATGAAATGACCAATACAACTAGGGGTAAAATCGAAAAACGCACATGTTGCCACTCCCAATTCAACCCACTTAAAATAATCGCTAATAATAAATAAATGGAATATTCCGTTCGCTTTTGGTTCCTTTTATCCATAAAAAAAGTCGTAAATATCCAAAGAAACCAGGTACAAAATAAAAAAATTGATCCTGCCATCATTCTCACTCTCCTATTTTTCCATTATGTCTCGGAAGTATGTAATTTAAACGAAAAAGATAGAAGTAACAAATGAAACTGTATTTGTATTTTTATGTAGGAATTTTTTTCATTAAGTAGTTTTCTGCACGATGTAGAATAATAAAATTAAACTTCTGTAAAGGAAGTCGAACGTTTCAAATTTATTATTGGTAGGAGGAGTTTTTTTATGGGTAAGGATAGACAGGAAAAAAAATTAAAAAAAAGCAACAGAGTTGAATCAGACCGTGATCAAGCACTTCATTACAATGGCGCAACTAGATTACAAAGTCCAGAAGAAGGCAGATTATTAAACGATAATAAGTAGAAAACACACAATAAGGGTGACCTCAATGGCCACCCCTACAAATTTCTTTTCGGATTAAGAGTAAGAAATGATTAGTTTTTCAATTTCTTTAATTGTTCCCCAATCATATCACCTAATTGGAATCCTTTTGACTCTTCTGGAAGTTCATAGACTTCTTCCTCGTCTACTTCTTTTTCTGTTAGTTCTTTAATGCTTAAAGAAAGACGCTGTTCCGCTTCATTTACATCTAATACTTTTACTTGGACTTCTTGCCCCTCTTTCAACACTTCATGAGGTGTTCCAATATGCTTATGTGCAATTTGGGATATATGAACAAGTCCTTCGACACCTGGGAACACTTCAACAAACGCACCATAGGAAACAATACGTTTGACTATTCCATCTAGTACACTACCTTTTTCTGCACGTTCTGCAATGTTCGCCCAAGGTCCAGGTTGTGTTTCTTTAATAGATAAAGAGATGCGATCATTATTACGGTCTACACTTAACACCTTTACTTTTACTTCTTGCCCTTCTTGAACGACATCTGTTGGACTAGAAATGTGATCATATGACAATTGAGAAATATGGACTAATCCATCAATGCCCCCTAAATCAACAAATGCACCAAAATCCGTGATTCTTTGAACAGTTCCTGTTAGGGTTTGTCCAACTTCTATTGAGTCTAGGAGATTTTGCTTTTGTTTGTTTTTCTCTTCCTCTACAACGGCACGATGGGATAAAATAAGACGACTTTTATCTTTCTCCAATTCCACAATTTTAAAAGAAATTGTTTTACCCTTGTAATCAGAAAAATCTTCTACATAATGAGCTTCTACTAAGGAGGCAGGTACAAAGCCTCTTACACCAAGATCAACAACAAGTCCGCCTTTTACAACGTCTTTTACTTCTGCTTCAAAAACTTCGCCTGCTTTAAATTTCTCTTCAAGTTGATCCCAAGCTTTTTCTGCATCAACTTTTCTTTTGGATAAAACAAGAGCATCTTCTTCTACTTTTATCACTTCTAATTCAAGCTGATCCCCTTCTGAAACAACATCACTTGCCTTTTCAATGTGCAAGCTAGATAATTCACTTATTGGTATAATCCCATCGAGTTTACTGTCCGTAATTGCAACAATTACCTGTTTCTCTTCCACCTTCGTAATCTGACCATTTACTACGTCTCCAACAGTATAATTATTTACAACTACATCATTTAATTCCTCAGACATATGTACTCCTCCTTCGACTCTATGCTGCATGCACTCTCTTTCGAAAATGAACATGCAGCTTAAAATAAATTAATCATGCATACGATTTTTATAATCCTTCTCTTTAAAGTTCTTACAAACTTGTTTTTTTGTCAAGTAAGAACCACTAGACTAGTTTATAAGATTACCTGAAGCTTGCATATGTTAAAGATCAATTACTAATTTTTTCTCGTGTTAGCTCCATGATTTTTTCAACTACATCATTTATAGATAGTGAAGTCGTATCCATTTCAATTGCATCATCCGCCTTCTTTAACGGAGCAATTTCACGCTCTGAATCTAATTTATCCCGGGCAGCAATTTCTTGTTTCAATTGTTCTAAATCGGATTCATAACCTTTTAGTACATTCTCTTTATGTCTTCTAATTGCTCTTTCATCTACAGAAGCTAAAAGAAATATTTTTACTTCAGCCGTTGGAATCACATGGGTACCAATATCCCTACCATCCATTACCACACCACCGTTTACTGCAAACATTTGTTGTCTTCTTACCATTTCTTCCCTAACAAGTTTATGCTTGGAAACGATAGAAACCGAGTTCGTCACTTCACTTGAACGAATTTCCTTTGTAACATCTTTGTTATCTAGAAAAATTAATTGACCTTGTTCACCTGGGAACAATTCAATAACTGTTTCATTTAACATATTTATTAAACTTTTTTCATCTTCTAAATTTAAGTTATGGTTTATTGCTTTATAGGTTAAAGCTCTATACATCGCTCCTGTATCAATATAAATGTATCCTAATTGTTCGGCAACAATCTTTGCAACAGTACTTTTCCCTGCTGCTGCTGGTCCATCTATTGCAATGCTAATTTTCTTTTCCATAAATCCTCCTGAACTACTGGCTCAATTATACCAATTCTCTTATAATATTCACTCTACACTATTAATGCCTCCTAAAGTATAGTAGGCATTTATTATGCTTGTAGCATTTTTACATCCAAACATGATTTTTAATGTGGAGTACAAGCCTAGCCCTTATTTTTAAATGGCTTACTTATCTTTTATTTTACCATAATCTCTAGACTTTTTTATTAAAAATATCATCTCTTTTATGTATCTCTTCTATATGACAACAAAAAATAAACATCGCTATTATCTTCCGAATGTCTCGAGAAAGGAAATAAAATTAGAATCCATAACACCTTCATATTGAGTGATTGTTCTTATTTCCGGGATAAAATCCCACTGATGAAGCATTTGACCAACCATAAAAAAAACGATTTGAAACATGATAATCTTCATTATAATTCTTTCCACCGTTTTCACTTTACGCAACTCCTTTTTGCTTTCCAAAAAGCTTTCATATACTTAAAAACTTAGCTATTTTGCTTTTTCGTTTTTAGTTTATATGACTAGTATCGGAGTATTCATAAGCCTTTATTCAGATTTCAATCCCTTTCTTTTTCAAGGAAAGTTGACGGTCAAAGCTAAACCTTAACATTGATTGGCGATCCGCAGGATCAACTTCTAAAAATTCAATCGTCATTTTATTGCTATGTTCATTATAATCAAAGATTTTTTTGCTTTCTGCCAACAAATGCAAATAATTATACTCTCCATTTTGCAAAGGCAGAACTAATGAAACTTTTAATTTACTATTTTCCTGTAAGCTTATATGCTTAGGCACAATAACAGCAGCCCCACCGGCACTAAAATCTAAAGAAACGGTTGTAAATGGTTCAAATTGACCGTCCTTCTCATATGGATGGATTGCGATATCAACACTCGTTTCAATTCTTACAAATTGTCTACGCTGAATTTTAACCATTTGATTTTCTGCAGGCAATGAAAGAATAAGCATTGGTACATTATTATCCTTTTTCCTTCCAATCACTTCGGAATGAAATAAATAAGCAATCCCTTCACTTGTCACAAAATTAACCCTCAATTGAGCACCATTCATAAGAAAAAGCAGTTTATTTGTTACAAGATGAATAGGATACTCTATGTATATCGATTTTTCTGCTTTACCTAATACACGACTTTTATATTGTTCACCGTTTGATTCCCCATGAATCGGTTCAATAATTAATGTATCTCCAATAAAAATCACTTTTTCTCACACTTTCTTTTTAACGGTATGAATACCTTAAGATTTTTTATCTATGATGTATTTATGTTTATATAAATACAACTTCCATCAGTGGGCTTTTTTCCTTCCCCTTCCCTGATGGCTAATTGCGTTTATCGGACGCTTACGAGAGCTAGCTTCCTCGATTCGATTCTCCTCAGCTTGCGGTTGAGTCTTACCCCTCTTTAAAAAACGAGTAAATTATCACAATCACTTAATAAACCGATATCTTAATAATAGTCATTAAGACTCACATATTTTTTATAACTATAACAAAATACCTATATTTAAGTATCATTATTGCATGAATGTTTTATATTTGGCAATACTACCCATTCAGAAAGTCAAACTTCTATCCATGCAGGTCTTTCCACTTGATTTGAAGGATAAAAAAACTGCCAACATTCTCGTATTAGAGTATGTCGACAGCTTTTTTTCTTTAAACTACTTCTTCATAAACTGGTTCAGCATTCTTTAATTTCTCTACCTTTTCCTCGATTCCATTATCGGCATTAATATAAATCCGATAGGTATCTTCCCCTAATGTTCCAATAAATTCATAACATAAAACTTCTTCATTCAGATCATTTAGGATTATTGCTAAACCATCATCCATAATATCGACCTGTTTGTTGATTTTCTTTAATGCTTCCTCTTTAGAAATCGCTGGATCTTTGATTTCTCTTTCTGTATTTGCCATCAAGTAATCTTCTGCAGCAAACCCAATAACATTTCCATTATCTAGGGCCACTTTCATTTTAATACTATCTGGATAAATTTTTACCCCATCAATCTCGGTAACAAAATTAAATACACCCATATTTTCATATTGCATACTCTCAAATAGTGCTAAGTTTTTAAAATCATGATCTTTTAAAAACTTAACTGCTTGATTATTCGCTTCATTAAGGCTTATCTTATCTTCTTTCACTTCTCGGGATACGATGGACCAGATTGGATATCCTCCTTTTTTGGTGATATCCATGCTTGCTTCTACATCTGTTCCCTCTTCTTTTAATGTAACACTATAAAAGCCATAATTTGATCCTTTTCCATTTTCCATAATTTTCACTTCAACTGGATTTTTAAATTCCGCAAATTCTTTCGCAATTTCTTCTGCTTCTTTTTCTGATATTGTCTTTCCTTTTAAGTTTTTGAAGTTCTCATCTTTCTTTTCCATATTTACACTTGTAACGCCAAAGCTAGTTTCCTGATATCCTTTTACTTTATCTTCTACTGTTTTCAAACCGTCAATAATGGTATTATCTAATTGCTTATCTGTTGCCAATGCCATTTCAACATCCATCCAACGGAGATTGTTTTCCAGCACTAAATGCTGAACATTACGTAATTCGTCTTGGATATCTGCAGCTTCTTTGTACAATTTCTTTAACGTTTTATACTCATCTTCCGATAATGGCTCTTTATTTAAGTCTCTCACCGCTGTCCGATAACTAAAATCACCAATGTTCGCTAAAAATTCCTCTGTTTTATTAAACGGGAGCAGTGTCAATGGTAGTTGACCTACATCTGAATGTGCTTCTGAAGTAATTCGCCATACTTCTGCCAACGCAGGAGATAGGGATTCCTGTGAATTCATTGCTAAAGTTGTACCAATCTGATCATGTAGCAAATCTACTTGATACGTTAAATCATGGAAAGCCCTTTGATAGTTATTCTCTGCGTTTAATAAAACTGCATTTTTCTCTTTGTGCTCCTGATAGCCCCAAAAGGCTACCCCTGCGATCCCGAGTGTTAATACTCCTATTAATATTCCTCTTAACATCGTCTCACCCCACTATTTACAGAATATATGCTTACCTATTTGTTTAATTTGTGGTCGACCCCAAATCCATCCGCTTGTTGCGGTATCCGGATTAAAATAATACAAAGCATGTCCAGTAGGATCCCATCCATTAATAGCATCTAATACTGCTTCTTTTGCCCTTTCATTTGGAGTTAACCAAATTTGTCCGTCAGCAACAGCAGTGAATGCGCGTGGTTCAAAAATAACTCCTGAAACCGTATTTGGAAATGTTGGACTGTTAACTCGGTTGAGAATAACTGCTGCAACAGCTACTTGACCTACATATGGCTCTCCTCTTGCTTCACCATATACTGCATTTGCCATTAATTGAATATCATTTTGCGAGAACCCATTCGGAACATTTGCTGCAGTTACTTTTTTCCCAGTTGTGTTTTCGCCGCCATTCGTATTGGCAGTATTTTGCGGTGCAGGAGTGTTATTATTATTTGTTCCTGTCTGACCAGATTTGTTTTCTGTTGCGTTTTTTGGTTTTGCTGCATTATTTGTTTGCTTTTGTGCAGCACCATTTTGATTTTTCTTTTTTTGCGCAGTAGTATTTGGTTTTTTTGCTGTGTTATTCGTTTGTTTTTTTGCTTGATTTTGTGTTGTTCCTTTTTTAGGAGAAGGAGTCTTTTGTTTATTTAAATCAACCCCTCCATAATGGGAGAACTTTTTCCCACGATTTATTTGTTCTTTTACAAATTGCTCATTGTATTTAGTTGCGCGAGCTAACTTATCTTTCGTTTTCGCGCCAGCTAAACCATCAATCGGCAATCCAAATTCATATTGAAAGTGCCTTAACGCCCAATAGGTTTGCCAACCAAATACACCATCAATTTTCCCATTATAAAATCCTACATATTGTAGTCTAGCTTGTAATTCAATAACGTCATCCCCTACCGCTCCATGCTGAATAACTTGATCGGAAAAAGCATGTACTTTTTGTTCATGTAAAGGAACAGCTAGTAATCCTGTCATAACAAAAAAGATGATCGCTATTTTTGTGAGTAAAAACTTTTTATTCATGCTTATTACCCCCATAACTAATTACTATTAACATTAACTGTATTTTTTGTAGCAATTGGTTTTTTATACAAAAAAAAAGTAGAGGGATGTACTCCACTCTACTTTCTTACATACTATATGCTTCACAATCCTATTCCAAAGAGGATTGTGAAACTTCCTTTTACCAGGTGGTAAATATTACCCTTTAGCCTTTTTAACGTTAAGTTCCTGTCATTTTTTGAATAGGTTCATTACTTAGTTCTCTTGCGCTTTTTACTTTTCTAAGGCCTAACCACCATAAATAAAACATAAATGGGGTAATCAAGATCAGCCAATTTTTCTCTAAAGATACAATATAATCATACACAGCGTGAAGCAGAAAAGGAACAAGCAGGGAATAAACAAGCCATTTCCCTCTAGGCACAATAAATTTACCCTTTCCAAAATAATAACCCATTATAACCCCAAAAAGGGCATGACTTGATACAGGAAGCAAAGCTCTTCCAATCGCATACTCCAGTCCATTTGCCACTAAATATAGAATATTTTCCATGGTTGCAAACCCTAATGACACTGCAACGCCATATACTATTCCATCATAAGGCTCATCAAAATCAGCATGCTTTACTGCCGTATAAAAAAGAATAAACCATTTAAAAAATTCTTCTAATAAACTGGTTGTAAGTAGAGCACTCCAAATCCCTTCTGGAATGACATTCTCTGCTTGAAAAACGTATTGAATAAACATGATTGGAAAAACAAGAAGTGCACCTGTTATAAAAGACCGCATGACAAGCGATATTGGCTCGGAATCGTATTGGTCTTTTAAATAGAAATAGCTTAACAATGCTAAACCAGGTGCTATTCCGGCTGAAAAAATCGCCAACATTTCATTTCCCCTTTTCCCCTGTTTCTGAGTGTTCGACTATCTAGTTTTTTCTAGAATAGCATTCGCAATTTGCACACCATGAAACCTTCCGTTTTCAATAAAGATTTCATTTGCGTTATTTCCTGCTGCAATTACCCCAGCAATAAATATACCATTCACATTTGTTTCCATTGTTTCTGGATCAAACACAGGTCTCCCCGTTTCCTTTTCGATTTCCACTCCCATTTTTTTCAGAAATTCGTGATCAGGATGATATCCTGTCATCGCAAACACAAAATCATTTTTAATTTCATGAAGATTTCCATTTACTTCATATAAAAGAGAGGTTTCTTTTATTTCTACAACACTTGCTTGGAATTCCATTTTAATAGTTCCTTTTCGCACTAAGGACTCAAATTCTGGTAAAATCCAAGGCTTGATACTAGAAGAATATTCGCTGCCCCTGTATAAAACCGTTACTCTTGCTCCGGCTTTCACAAGTTCAATCGCAGCATCCACGCTTGAATTTTTCCCGCCGATTACTGTTACATCATGGTTAAAATAAGGATGTGCTTCTTTAAAATAATGCATTACCTTAGCCGATTCTTCGCCCGGAATATTCATATAGTTCGGATGATCATAATAACCAGTTGCAACAATAATATATGGAGCTAAGTATTCGGACTTTTTCGTTTTTACAATAAAATCCTGTTCCTCTGTTTTTTGTACTTCTATTACTTCTTCATATGCATTTATACGAAGTTCTTTTCTTTTTACTACTTCTCGATAATAAACGAGCGCTTGATTGCGATTAGGCTTATATTGTTCTGTTAAGAAAGCGACATCGCCAATTTCTAATTTTTCACTTGTACTGAAAAATGTCTGATGTGTAGGATAACCATGTATCGCATTTACGACATTTCCTTTTTCAATAATTAGTGGATTTATATTTATTTCCTTTAAAGCGATCGCTGCTGCAAGACCGCATGGACCTGCACCAATGATAATTGCTTGTTCTCTTTTCAAAACCGTTCACTCCTAACCTTTTACAAAAAACGGGATTACTTCCCCTTTAAACCTTTAACAAAATTATAAAGTGAAACTGCCATCAGTGGGGGTTTTCCTTCATCCCCCACTGATGGTTAGTTGAACCAATCGGACCTTTACGGACAGTTGATCTCCCACCTATCTTCCTTGTATTCTCATATGCTTGAGGGGGGAGTCTTACTGTCCGTTAAGAGTGGGATAAATAAGATTAAAGTTTTCCCCAAAAAGCTCCAAAATAAAAAATCAGCAATAGGTTTAGTTAAATTTATATCCAACCGCGGAATCTAGATGCTTCCGCCATTTTTCTAACTCCCACCATATATGCTGCTAGTCTCATATCGACACGACGTATTTCAGCAGTATCATAAATATTTTTAAATGATTTGCTCATTACTTTTTCTAATCTTTCTTCCACTTCTTCTTCTGTCCAGTAGTATCCTTGATTATTTTGAACCCATTCGAAATAAGAAACAGTTACCCCGCCAGCTGAAGCTAATACATCTGGAACTAATAAAATTCCTCTTTCTGTTAAAATACGAGTAGCTTCTAATGTTGTCGGTCCATTAGCAGCTTCCACAACAATGCTTGCTTTAATATTCGGCGCATTTTGTTCTGTTATTTGGTTTTCAATTGCTGCTGGAACCAAGATATCGCAATCTAATTCTAATAATTCTTTATTCGAAATGGTATTGTTAAATAAGTTTGTAACAGTACCAAAGCTGTCTCTTCTATCCAATAAATAATCTATATCTAACCCTTCAGGATCATGCAATGCTCCATACGCATCAGAAATTCCAATTATCTTTGCACCCGCATCATACATGAATTTTGCTAGAAAACTCCCTGCATTTCCAAATCCTTGGACAACTACTCGTGCTCCTTCAATGGAAATGCCTCTTCTTTTTGCTGCTTCACGAATACAAATGGTTACACCTTTTGCAGTAGCTGTTTCTCGTCCTTGTGATCCACCTAATACAAGTGGCTTACCTGTTATAAAACCTGGAGAGTTAAATTCATCAATTCGGCTATACTCGTCCATCATCCATGCCATTATCTGCGAATTAGTAAAAACATCTGGAGCAGGAATATCTTTTGTTGGGCCAACGATCTGACTAATTGCTCGTACATAGCCTCTACTTAATCTTTCTAATTCTCTAAAAGACATATCACGAGGATCACAAACAATTCCTCCTTTTCCGCCACCATAAGGAAGGTCGACAATGCCACATTTTAAACTCATCCAGATAGAGAGTGCTTTCACTTCTGTTTCGGTAACATTAGGATGAAAACGAATACCACCCTTTGTTGGACCAACTGCATCATTATGTTGAGCACGGTAGCCTGTGAAGATTTTTACAGTTCCATCATCCATTCTCACAGGAATTTTAACTGTCATCATTCGAATCGGCTCTTTTAATAATTCATAAACTTCATCTGAATAACCAAGTTTGTTTAAAGCCTTATGAATTACTGTTTGTGTTGATTTCAAAACATCGTGTTGCTCTTCTACATGATTCTTCTCATTAGATTTTTTGGCTACCATTAATAAATCCTCCTAAAAAACTACTAATTTATAAACCGTAGTTCTTCTTTATAAGAATAATTATTTAGCATTTTTAATAAAGTGAAACTTCTATCAGCGGGGGTTTTCCTTCCTCCCCCACTGATGGTTAGTTGAACCAATCGGACCTTTACGGACAGTTGATCTCCCACCTATCTTCCTCGTATTCTCATAAGCTTGAGGTGGGAGTCTTACTGTCCGTTAAGAGTGGGATAAATGGAAAACATGATTTTGGGTT
>Ga0182739_1001136_pt1 | contig 29264 bp, 25 predicted proteins | sample eDN5th30CBELigBY_FD_128873 | JGI IMG/M metagenome (GOLD analysis project Ga0182739, IMG submission 128873) | Enriched backyard soil microbial communities from Emeryville, California, USA - eDNA 5th pass 30_C BE-Lig BY (version 2) (version 2) | ecosystem: Environmental > Terrestrial > Soil >... | reverse complement strand
CCTGTACCGCGATGTTCTCGGCAAAGAAGCGCGCGAGCGCGACGCGGCCCGCGGCATCAACCCCACCGGAGCCGGCGAGGCGGAGTGCGGCCAGCGCCTCGTCCGCCAGCGCACAGCCGCCGGCAGCGGTCGCAAACAGCCGGAGATAGGGCGTCGCGCCGGCCAGCACCGGCTCGGCGCTGTTCTGCGCCAGGATCCAGTCGGTTGCGCGGGCTAGGTGATCCACCGTCTCGGCGAGCCGGGGGCCGGCCGCACCGAATGCCGGATCGTTGGCCGCCTGCACCGCCGCGACGGTGCGGCGCAGTTCGTCAATGTAGCCCCTGACCGCGCGGCCGCCCGACAGCGGCACCTTGCGGGTCGCAAGGTCGATCGCCTGGATGCCGTTGGTGCCCTCATAGATCTGCGCAATGCGCGCATCGCGGTAATGCTGCGCGGCGCCGGTCTCCTCGATGAAGCCCATGCCACCATGCACCTGCACGCCGAGCGAGGCCACCTCCGTGCCGATGTCGGTCGAGAAGGCTTTCGCGACCGGCGTGAGCAGGGAGGCGCGCTCATGCGCCGCGCGGCGCGCCTCCTCGTCCGGCGCGTGATGCGCGGTGTCGATCGCCACCGCCGTGGCGTAGCAGATCGCGCGCGCGGCCTTGGTCAGCGCGCGCATGGTCATCAGCATGCGCCGCACATCGGCATGCGCGATGATCGGGCTCGACCCTTCGTCCGTCGCACCGACCGCACGACCCTGCCGGCGCTCGCGCGCATAGGCAAGCGCGCCTTGCGTCGCGCGCTCTGCGATCGCAACACCCTGCAGTCCGACGGCGAGACGGGCATTGTTCATCATCGTGAACATGCAGGCGAGGCCGCGGTTCTCCTCGCCGACGAGCCAGCCGGTCGCGCCGCCCTCGTCGCCATAGACCATGGTGCAGGTCGGCGAGCCGTGGATGCCGAGCTTGTGCTCGATCGAATGGCAGCGCGCATCGTTGCGCGTGCCATCGGGCAGGAACTTCGGCACCAGGAACAGCGAGATGCCGCGATTGCCGGGCGGTGCGTCGGGCAGCCGCGCCAGCACGAAATGGATGATGTTGTCGGTGAGGTCGTGCTCGCCGTAGGTGATGAAGATCTTCTGCCCGGTGATGCGGTAGGTGCCGTCGCCCGCGCGTTCCGCGCGAGTGCGCAGCGCGCCGACATCGGAGCCGGCCTGCGGCTCGGTGAGCTGCATCGTGCCCATCCATTCGCCGGACACGAGCTTGGCGAGGTAGCGTTCTTTCAGATCGTTGCTGGCATGGACCGCCATCGCCTCGACCGCGCCCATGGTCAAAAACGGGCCGAGACCGAAGGCCATGGAGGCGGAATTCCACATCTCGATGCAGGCGGCGTTCACCGCATGCGGCAGTCCCTGACCACCGAAGGCGGAAGGCGCCGCAAGGCCGTTCCAGCCGCCCGCGGTCCAGGCCGCATAGGCCTCCTTCCAGCCCGGCGGCATGGTCACAGTGCCGCCCTTGAGCGGAGTGCCATGCTTGTCGCCGACGGTGTTCAGCGGCGCGATCACGTCGCTCGCGAAACGGCCGGCCTCGGCCAGCACGGCATCGAGAAGTTCCTCGCTGAGGTCGGGATAGAGCCCCGCATCAATCGCCCGCTTGAGGCCGGCGGTATGCTTGAGCGTGAAGGCGATGTCCGCAACGGGGGCGGAGAAGGTCATGACAAGGCTCCCGGACCGCTAGCGCATTTTCCGGCGAAGTGGCCACCGGTTCGCCGTTAGAAAATGCGCCAAACAATAACTTCTGGAGCATGATCCGATGCAGTCGGATCGTGTTCCGGTACGGGGATGTCCGCTTGACGCATCCGCACCCGGCGGCGCAAACCCCGCTCGAACCCTATTTCCGCCCGCACAACCGGAAAAGCAATGCCGACCGAAGTCACCGCGACCCGCCTGCTGATAGCCGACGCCGAGGCCATCGCCGAGGCGGCGCGCTGCCTCGCGGCCAGCGGTCTCGTCGCCTTCCCGACCGAGACGGTCTACGGGCTGGGCGCGGACGCGTCCAACGGCGAGGCGGTGGCGCGGCTCTATGCCGCCAAGGGCCGGCCGGCCTTCAATCCGCTGATCGCCCATGTCGCCGACCTCGAGGCCGCGCAGCAGCTTGCGGTCTTTGACGCTTACGCCGAGCGGCTGGCCGCCGCGTTCTGGCCCGGTCCGCTGACGCTGGTGCTGCCGATGCGTGCGGGATGCCCGGTTTCGGCGCTCGCCACCGCCGGGCTCGACAGCGTGGCGGTGCGCGTGCCCGCCAGCGAGACAGCACAACGGCTGCTGCAGGCGTTCGGCGGCCCGGTGGTCGCACCGTCCGCGAATATTTCGGGCCATGTCTCGCCCACCGCCGCCGCGCACGTGCTCGGCGACCTTAACGGCCGCATCGACCTCATCCTCGACGGCGGGCCGTGCGCGGTCGGGGTCGAGTCGACCATCGTCGCCTGCCTCGGCGGAACGCCGGAACTGCTGCGTCCGGGCGGCGTCGCGCGTGAGGCGATCGAGCGCGTGCTCGGTCTCACGCTCAGCGCCGCGACCGCTGCTCCGGACGATGACGCGCCGCTCGCGCCCGGCCAGTTGGCGTCGCACTACGCCCCCCGCGCGCGCCTGCGGCTGGATGCGCAGGAGGTGAAGGCGGAAGAAGCGCTGCTCGGTTTCGGGCCCGTGCTGCCGGCCGGCGCGGAAAAGGCGTCGGCGGTGCTCAACCTCTCCGAAACCGGCGACCTGATCGAAGCCGCCGCCAACCTGTTCGCGCATTTGCGGGCGCTCGATGGCGATGGCGCGGAAGCGATCGCGGTATCGCCCGTGCCCGCGGAGGGCCTTGGCGCCGCAATCAACGACCGCCTGCGCCGGGCCGCAGCACCGCGGCCCTTGTAGCAGCATTCTGACCAGATTATATAGTCAGTCTGGTCAGAATGGATGTAGCCGATGTCTTCCGAATCCAATGTCTGGAAGCTTCAGGACGCCAAGTCCCGCTTCTCCGAAGTCGTGCGCCGCGCCCGCGCCGGAGAGCCGCAGCAGGTCACGGTGCATGGCCGGCAGGCGGTCGTCGTGGTCGATCCGGAGCGCTTCGAGGTACGGCCGAAGGACAGCCAGGAGGACACGCTGGCAGGCTTCGTGGAACGCTCCAGGAAGTATCGTGCCAAGACCGATGCCGACGAGGTCGAGTTCGAGCGCCCGTTCGAGTCCGACTTCCCGCGCAATCCGCGTGATATCTTCGAGAACGATCGGTGAAATGGCTGCTCGATACCAACGCCGTGTCCGAACAGGTACGGCGAAGGCCCGATCCATCCGTCCTTCGCTGGATCGCCGAACGACCGCGTGAGCAAGTCGGGATCAGCGCGGTCACGATGGCCGAACTGCGCGCGGGGGCGCTCGCAGCGACGGAACCGCGCCGCACGGAACTGATGGAGTGGCTCACGGCGGAGATTGATCGCTCCTTCGGAGAGCGTATCGTTCCGGTCAGCGTGGACGTCCTGATGGACTGGATTCATCTCGGGCGGAGGCTGGCCGAACGGCGCATGCCCCGCGCGACCCCGGACACACTCATCGCCGCCACCGCCCGCGTGCATGGCCTGATCGTCGTGACGCGCAACGCGAAGGACTTCGCAGGGACCGGTGTCACGGTCTACAACCCGTGGACCGAGGAAACGACGAGAATGGACACCGCCTGATGACTGCCGTCCGCGCCCTGAATGCCGATCTTCTCTCCCGCTTCGCGACCATCGTCGGCGAACGCTATGCCGTCACCGATCCGCTCGAGCAGCAGGCCTATCTCGTCGAGCAGCGCGACCTCTGGCACGGCAGGACGCCGCTGGTGCTGCGGCCGGGGTCGACCGAGGAAGTCGCGGCGATCCTCAAACTCGCCAACGAGACGCGGACCGTCATCATCCCGCAGGGCGGCAATACCGGCCTCGTCGGCGGGCAGGTGCCGGACGAGAGCGGTTCGCAGATCATCCTCTCGCTCAAGCGGCTCGACCGCATCCGCGAGGTGGACGCGACCTCCAACACCATGACCTGCGAGGCAGGCGTGGTGCTCGTCAACGCGCAGCAGGCGGCCGACGCCGCCGACCGGCTGTTCCCGCTCTCGCTCGGCGCAGAGGGAAGCTGCACCATCGGCGGCAACCTCTCCAGCAATGCCGGCGGCACCGGAGCGCTCGCCTATGGCATCGCGCGCGACCTCGTGGTCGGGCTCGAAGTGGTGCTGGCGGACGGGCGCATCCTGCGCGGGCTCAACAAGCTCAAGAAGGATAATACCGGCTACGACCTCAAGAACCTGTTCGTCGGCGCGGAAGGCACGCTCGGCGTCATCACCGCCGCGGTGCTGAAGCTGTTCCCGAAGCCGCGCGCGCGCGAACGCGCCTTTGTCGGCCTGTCCTCGCCGGAAGCAGCGCTGACGCTGCTCAATCTGACGAAGGAGCACGCGGGCGGCGCCGTCACCGGCTTCGAATTCATGCCGCGCATCGGGCTCGAATTCGTGCTCACGCACGCGCCCGGCACGCGCGACCCGCTCGGCGGCACGCATCCCTGGTACGTGCTGATCGAACTCTCCTCCGTCGCCCGCACGGGCCTGCGCGAGGTGATGGAGGAGCTACTCGGCGCCGCGCTCGAAAGCGGGCTGATCGAGGACGCGACCATCGCCGACAGCCTCGACCAGGGCGTCGCTTTCTGGCGCCTGCGCGAACTGCTGGCGGAGGTGCAGCGCTTCGAAGGCGGCTCGATCAAGCACGATGTCTCGGTGCCGGTGAATGCGGTGCCGGAACTGGTCGCGCGCGGCGTCGCCGCGGGCGAAAAGCTCATTCCCGGCTGCCGGCCGGTGCCGTTCGGCCATCTCGGCGACGGCAACGTGCATTTCAACTTCAGCCAGCCGCTCGGCGCCGACAAGGACGCATTCCTCGACCGCTGGGAGGAGTTGAACGAGGTCATCCACGCCATCGTGGCGGAGTTCGGCGGCTCGATCTCGGCCGAGCACGGCATCGGCCAGCTCAAGCGCGAAGGGCTCAGGAAGGTCAAGGACCCGGTCGCCTACGACCTCATGCGCACGCTCAAGCGCACGCTCGACCCCAACGGCATCCTCAATCCGGGCAAGGTGCTATGAACGCCGGCGAGGGCCTGTCGATCACGCCGGCCGCGGAGGCTGACCTGCCGGACATCGCCGCGCTGTGGGAGCGCTGCGGGCTGACGCGGCCGTGGAACGATCCGCGCGCCGACATGACGCTCGCGCGCCGCGGCGCGAACTCGACGATCCTGGTCGGCAAGCATGGCGAGAGCGTCGCGGCGAGTGTGATGGTCGGCCACGATGGCCATCGCGGCTGGGTCTATTACGTCGCCGTCGACCCCGCCGCACAGCGCAGCGGGCTCGGCCGCGCGATCATGACCGCCGCCGAGGACTGGCTGAAGCTGCGCGGCATCGCCAAGGTGGAACTGCTGATTCGCCCGGAGAACAGCGCCGTGCAGCGCTTCTACGAATCGCTTGGCTATGCGGTGGAGCCGCGCACCGTGATGAGCCGCTGGCTCGACGGCCGGCCGCCCACGGGGTGAATTCGTTTACGGCCTTGCGGCGGCGCGCGGACGCACCCCGCTGTTGGCAGTTGCAAATCCATCCGGTTTGGCATAGGGAAGCCGTCGCAGCGGCTGCGGCTGCTGTTTTGCTTAGGATGCGGGTGTAGCTCAGGGGTAGAGCACAACCTTGCCAAGGTTGGGGTCGAGGGTTCGAATCCCTTCGCCCGCTCCAAGTTTCTACTTAAAATCAGCGACTTGAACGCGCATGCCACCGGCATTAGCCGGTCCGAGCGTGTCGACGCGCGCCGGCGCATGGCCCTCCCCGCCCGAATTTTCTGCCTTCGATCGGACAGCGCCCGTTTTGTTCCAGGCGCGCCAGCGCACCAACTGCGTGCGCACCGCAACGGAACCGCGCCGCCGGCACGTTCTTGTAGCAATGATTGCTTTCACGAAACGCCAGCAGCGGAGGCCGCGATGACCAACCCGGAACATCACGTCTACAAGGTCGTCGAACTGGTCGGAACCTCGCCGACCAGCGTCGAGGACGCGATCCAGGTCGCGATCGGCCGCGCGACCGAAACGCTCAAGCACCTGCGCTGGTTCGAGGTCGTGCAGACGCGCGGCCACATCGAAGGCGGCAAGGTGCAGCACTATCAGGTGGTGCTGAAGGTCGGATTCACCGTCGAGGCTTGACCGGACCGCGCGGCGGCAACCGCCACGGGCGGCCACCTCAGTGCCGCGGCTGGCCGATGTCGATGACCTCGACCGGAACCGTCGTCTGCCGTCCTGCGCGCTGCAACTGGACCTGCGCGGTCTTGCCGACGCCGACGCGCTCCAGTTCCGTCGTCAGGTCCGAGAGGCGCTGGATCGGACGCTGGTCGATGCCCACGATCACGTCGCCGATCTGGCCGCTGCGCGGATCAACGCCGCGCAGCCCTGCGCGTTCCGCCGGCGAGCCCGGCACCACGCGGACGATCACCACCCCCTCGATGCCGAGCCGCGCGGCCGCCGCCTCCTGCGCCGCGACGATGCCGATGCCCGGATTGGGCACCCGGCCGTCGCGAATCAGTTGCGGCACGACGCGGTTGACGACATCGACGGGGATCGCAAAGCCGATCCCGGCGGAGGTACCGGAAGGCGAATAGATCGCGGTGTTGACGCCGATCAGCCGGCCCGCCGAATCGAGCAGCGGCCCGCCGGAATTGCCGGGATTGATCGCGGCATCGGTCTGGATCACGTCGGCGATCTCGCGCCCGCCGCTGGTCGGCAGCCGGCGCTTGAGTGCGCTGACGACGCCGGTGGTGAGGGTCTGGTCGAGCCCGAACGGGTTGCCGATCGCGAACACCGCCTGCCCGACCTTGAGGTCCGCCGAACTGCCGATCGCGATCGGCGGTGGCAGATCGCGCACCCGATCGAGACGCAGCACGGCGAGGTCATAGCTTGGGGCCGCCCCGACGATGCTCGCCGGGATGATGTCGCCATTCGCGAGGCGGATGACCATCTGGCCGTTGCTCTGGACGACATGGTAGTTGGTCACGACATGGCCGGCACCATCCCAGATGAAGCCCGTGCCGCTGGCGTTGCCGCCCTCCTCCTCCGAACGCATCATGTTGGCGCCGGCCGCCTGCACGACGACGTGGACGACGGACGGCGAGACCTTCTCGAACAGTTCGATCACCGATTTTTCGCCGGGCGCGAGATCGCCGCGCGGCGTAACGGTCCGCTGCTGCGTTTCGGAGAAAAAGAGGCGCGTGAGGTAGGGCTCGGCGATCAGTACCGCCAGCAGCGCGACGACGGCGATCAGGCCGATGCGGGTGAAACGGTCGAGCACAGTTGGTTCCTTCAAAGCGCTTCCGCCCGCGGGGGGCCGCAAGCCGGTCGCGCCGCGCTTGCCGGTTGCATGGCCGCCAATCGCGACATTTCCCGGTCGGTGGCGGGCGGCACAATATACGCCATATGATACTATACATTGATGCAACCGGGACGCCGGCATGCGCGTTGGAATCAACGCCCCGGCATGGAGGTCTTGATGCACGCACGCGGTTCGTTCGGGCGCGGTTCGTTCGGAATTGTGCGAAGCGCGGCCCTGGCGCTGCTGTTCGGAGCGGCGGTGGCGCTGTCCGGCATGGCGGGAACCGCCGTCGCGCAGACGCCGAAGCCGGGGACATCCGCCGCCAATTCGATGGACGACCTCCTGTCCGCGGTGGTGCGCATCAAGACCTATATCAATCCGGACGCACGCACAGCCGAAAGCCTCGGCCGCCAGCGCGACGGCTCCGGGATCGTGATCGACGACGCCGGGCTCATCCTCACCATCGGCTACCTGATGGTGGAGGCGCATTCCGCCGAGGTGATCCTCAATGGCGGCCGCACCGTGCAGGCGAGCATCGTCGGCTACGACCACGACACCGGGCTCGGCCTCCTGCGCGCGAACGAGCCGCTGGGCGCCAAGCCGATGCCGTTCGGCAAGGCTTCCGACATCAAGGAAAAGGACCCGGTGCTGGCGGCGAGCTTCGGCGGCCGCGAGGGCGTCGCGCCGGCCTATGTGATCTCGCGGCGGGAATTCGTCGGGCCCTGGGAGTACCTGGTCGAGCACGCCTTCTACACCGCGCCGGCGCATTCGCACTGGAGCGGCGCGGCGCTGATCAGCCGCGAGGGCAAGCTCGTGGGCGTCGGCTCGCTGGTGCTGCAGGATGTGAGCGGCAAGGGCGGCATCGCCGGCAACATGTATGTCCCGATCGACATCCTGCCGCCGATCCTCGCCGACCTGATCGCCGATGGACGGGTCTCCGGGCCGGCGCGCCCCTGGCTCGGCCTGAGCACCAATGAATTGCAGGGCCGCCTGCTGGTCGGCCGGGTGACGCCCGGCGGTCCGGCGGAAGCCGCCGGCATCAAGCGCGGCGACATCATCATCGGCGTCAACGGCGAGACGGCCTCCGGCCTCGGCGACTTCTATCGCAAGATCTGGAAGCAGGGTGCCGCGGGGGCGGTCGTCAACCTCGACGTGCTGCAGGACAGCGCCATCCGCAAGATCGGGGTCAAGTCCGGCAACCGCCTGGACCACCTCAAGCTGAAATCGACCTTCTGACGCAGACGGGCGACACCTTCAAAGCCGGATCACGGCCAGCCCGAGGCTTTCATCATGCACGCGCCGTAGATGCGCCGGCGACTCGGTCAGGATCACCTCGAGGGTCGGGCGGACCTTTCCTGACAGGAGGTGGCCGCCGAGCGTGCTGGCGTCCCGCCGGCCGAGCACCGCATGCAGGTGCAGCCGGGGCTTGCCGGTCGGCTCCTCCGAAACGTCGCCGAGCAGGGAGAGAACCTCGGTCTGCTCCGCCACCGGATGCTCCAGGTAAGTCTTCTTTTCGGTATCCCAGAACGCCAGAGTGGCCTCGCTGAAGGCCCCGATGGCGCTGATCTGCGCGGCGGAGATCGATTCCTGCTCGCACAGCCGCTGCAGGCACGCCATCACCTCGTCGCCGGGGTCGAGGATCGCCACGAAGGTCCGCTGCCCGCCTTGCTCGTGGATTTGTCTGGCTTTCATGGCCGCACTCCCGTCCAGTCATGACCCAAACACCGGGGCGACCTGCCAGGTTCCGGCTTGCGCCCCCTCGGGGCCCCCCTATAGAGAGTAGCCGGCGCCGAGGTGCAGGTGTTTGGCGCAGGTGTTTTATGGCAGCCCGTTTACGGACAGGCTGTTTTACGGACAGGCGGATTTCCATGCCGACGGGCGACGAGAAGAAGGACGTGAAGAAAGTCGTGCTGGCCTATTCGGGCGGCCTCGACACGTCGATCATCCTCAAATGGCTGCAGACCACCTATCGCTGCGAGGTCGTCACCTTCACGGCCGATCTCGGGCAGGGCGAGGAGCTCGGCCCGGCGCGCGACAAGGCGCTGCTGCTCGGCATCAAGCCCGAGAACATCTTCATCGAGGACCTGCGCGAGGAATTCGTGCGCGACTACGTGTTCCCGATGTTCCGCGCCAACGCGCAATATGAGGGGCTGTACCTGCTCGGCACCTCGATCGCGCGCCCGCTGATCGCCAAGAAGCAGATCGAGATCGCGGAGCAGACCGGCGCCGACGCCGTCTCGCATGGCGCGACCGGCAAGGGCAACGACCAGGTGCGGTTCGAGCTCGCTTATTATGCGCTCAAGCCGGACATCAAGATCATCGCCCCGTGGCGCGAATGGGACCTGCGCTCGCGCGAGCAGCTGATCGCCTTCGCCGAACAGCACCAGATCCCGATCGCCAAGGACAAGCGCGGCGAAGCGCCGTTCTCGGTCGACGCCAACCTGCTGCACGCCTCGTCGGAAGGAAAGGTGCTCGAAGACCCGGCGCAGGAAGTGCCGGACTATGTCTATTCGCGCACCATCGACCCGGAGGCCGCGCCGGACAAGCCGACCGTCATCACCATCGACTTCGAGCGCGGCGACGCGACGGCGATCGACGGCAAGAAGCTTTCGCCCGCGACGCTGCTCACGAAGCTCAACGAACTCGGGCGCGCCAACGGCATCGGCCGGCTCGACCTCGTCGAGAACCGCTTCGTCGGCATGAAATCGCGCGGCATGTACGAGACACCGGGCGGCACGATCCTGCTGGCGGCGCACCGCGCCATCGAATCGGTCACGCTCGACCGCGGCGCGGCGCACCTCAAGGACGAGTTGATGCCGCGCTATGCCGAGCTGATCTATAACGGCTTCTGGTTCTCGCCCGAGCGCGAGATGCTGCAGGCGCTGATCGACAAGAGCCAGGAATTCGTCACCGGCCGCGTGCGGCTGAAACTCTACAAGGGCGGCGTCCACCTGATCGGCCGCGAGAGCCCCTATTCGCTCTACGACCAGGACCTCGTGACCTTCGAGGAAGGCGCGGTCGCCTACGACCACCGCGACGCGGCGGGCTTCATCCGCCTCAACGCGCTGCGCCTGCGCACGCTCGGCCAGCGCAAGCGGAAGATGGGGCTGTAGCCTTCGTCCCTGTGCCGGCGGTTCGCGTAGCCCCGCTCGAACGCGCAAATGCTTGGTTAGGCGTCATTGCGAGCGAAGCGAAGCAATCCAGCTATTCAACGGTCTGGATTGCTTCGTCGCTTACGCTCCTCGCAATGACAGCCGTTAGAGCATCGCTCCGAAAAAGCCTGCCCCGGACTTGATCCGGGGTGGACGCCGGTTTTCGGAAATTGCGATGCTCAAACAATCTCCTACAGCACCGTGCCAATTCATCGAACTGGCACGGTGCTGTAGGCTGAGAGCCCCGTTCGCGCGGCAATGAGCGGAGCAGGCGCCTCGCCTCACCGCTCCCGGTTCGCCAACAACGTATTCAGCGGCGCACTCGGCGCGGCGTCGGTAAAGCCGTTGAAGCTTCCCTGCTCGGCGATCTGCCGCGCGGCGCGCATGAAGCCGCCCCAGGCTGAACGCGCGAGCGCGCCGCCGACGCTGATGCGGCGTACCCCGAGCGCCGCGAGGTCGGCGACCGTGAGCGCGCTCGGCTGTCCCATCAGCACGTTGACCGGCTTCGGCCTCGCGACCGCCACCACCGCGCTGATCTGCTCGGCGGTCGTGAGCCCCGGCGCATAGAGGCAGTCGGCGCCTGCGTCCCTGTAGGCGGCGAGACGGCGCAGGATGTCATCGAAGTCCGGCCGGTTGCGGATCAGCCCTTCGGCGCGGCCGACCAGCAGCACGTCGCCGCCGGCCTTGTCGATCGCCGCACGGGCGGCGCGCACCCGCGCAACGGAATCGTCGAACGCGTAAAGCGGATCGGTGCGATCACCGGTGAAATCCTCGATCGAGAGCCCCGCGACGCCGGTCTCGATGCACAGCCGCACGCCTTCGGCGAGCGCTTGCGGATCGTCGGCATAGGCGCCCTCGAAATCGGCGTTCACCGGCAGGTCGGTCGCCTGCACGATCTCGGCGATATGCGTGAGCATCTTCTCGCGCGGGGTCTGGCCGTCGGCATAGCCCATCGACCAGGCCGCACCGGCGCTGGTGGTCGCCAGCGCCTTGAAGCCGAGCGAGGCGAGATAGCGCGCGCTGCCGGCATCCCACGGGTTGGGGATGACGAAGCAGCCGCTTTCATGCAGTTGCCGGAAGGTCTTTCGCCGGTCCGCGATGGTGGTCATGGGGTTTTCTCCCGTATGCCGCCAACCTGTCATACACTTCGGCGCCGGTGTTTCGGCCGGCGCCGAAGTGATGCCGCCGGCTCAGTTCACGCCCGTTCCCATATTCGGCAGGAAGGTCGCGACCTGCGGGAACACGGCGAGCAGCGCGACCATCCCGAGCAGGATGACCCAGTACGGGATCGAGCCGGTGAAGATCTCGGCCAGTGTCACCGTTCTGTCCGGTACCGCCGCCTTGACCGTGAACACCAGCAGCCCGAACGGCGGCGTGAGCAGCCCCGTCTCCACGGCCAGGATGCCGATGATGGCGAAGGCGACCGGATCGAAGCCGAGCGCCATCGCGATCGGCACGAAGATCGGCACCGTGAGCAGGATGATCGAGATCGAGTCGATCAGCATGCCGAGCACGAACCAGATCAGCACCATGATCAGCAGGATGCCCCAGGGACCCATGCCGGTAGAGATCAGGAGTTCCTTGGCCGCTTCGGTGAAGCCGGTCATCGCCAGCACGCGCGAATAGAGTTGCGCGCAGACCAGCAGCAGCAGCAGCGGCCCGAGCGTGCGGCCGACATCGAGAATGACCTGCCAGACCTCGCGCGGCTTGATGCCCTTGATCATCGCGAGGATCATCGAGCCGACCGCGCCGATGGCGGCGCCCTCGGTCGGGGTCGCGAGACCGAACCAGATCGAGCCAAGCACGCCGACGACGAGCAGCACGACGAGGCCGGTGCTCATCAGCAGCGGCAGCAGGGGTTCCTCTTCCTGCGGCGTTGTTGCGCCCGGCGTCGCGGCCGCGCCGAGCGAGCGCGGCGCCACCGCCGCACGGCCGCCTCCGGCCATTTCCGGCCGCCATATCGCCAGCACCACGACCCACAGGATCATCAGTCCCGCGGTCATGATCCCCGGAATGACGCCGGCGAGAAACAGCTTGCCGATCGAGAGTTCGGTGAGCACCGCCCAGATGATCATCAGCACCGAAGGCGGGATCAGCATGCCGAGGCAGGAACTGCCCGAGATCGCGCCGAGCGCATAGCGTCGGTCGTAGCCGTAACGGATCATCTCCGGATAGGCGATGCGCGAGAACGCCGCCGCCGCAGCGATGCTGACGCCGGTGACGAAGGAGAACAGCGCGTTGGCGATGATCGTCGCCACGGCGAGCCGGCCCGGCAGCCAGCCGCTCAGCCGGTTGGCGAGCGCGTAGAGATCGCGCGCCGCGCCGCACTTCGCAAGGAAGTCGCCCATCAGCATGAACAGCGGAATGACGGCGAACACGTAATCGCGCAGCGCTTCGTAGGCTGTGTTGGCGATGAAGTTACGCACCACCTCCAGATCGCCCATCATCAGATAGACGCCGAGCACCGCGGTCATTCCGAGGGCGATCGCGATGTGCACGCCGGTGAAGACGAGGGCGAGCAGCGCGACCAGAAGGATGATCATATCCATGTGTTGCATGGCGCGGCCCCCTTAGAGCATATGCGCCGGCGCTTCGGCCGGCTCTTCGGGTGGCACGCCACGCACAAGCGATATGAAAGCGCTTATCCCCTGGCCGAGATAATTCAGCGTCACCAGCGTCGCGCCGAACAGGATGACGATGCGCGCCGGCCAGACCGGCACCCGCAGCGCGCCTTCGCCCTCGTATTCTCCCGTCATCCAGGCGTGGCCGAGCGGCTCCCACGTGCCCCACACGATGAGGCCGAAGAAGATGGCGCCGAGAATGCCGGAGACGAAGGTGGACCACGCATGGCCGCGCCAGCCGAACATGCCCACCAGCACGTCGGTGTAGATCATGCTGCGGCTCTGCACCGCATAGGCCGCAAGCAGGTAGCAGATGATCACGATCGACATCGAGACGATCTCGGGCGTGCCCTTCAGCGGACTGTTGAAGAACGCGCGGCCGACGACGTCTGTCACCACCACGAAACTGAGCCCGAAGGCCATCAGCGCCGCGCCGGCCAGCAGCAGGTAGACCAGCCGGGCATTGAGTTTCTCGATCGTCTCGATCATGTCGACTACGTCGTACCCCCTTGTTGTCGCCTCGGGCGGGCGGACGCGCCTCTGCGGATGCGTCTCCCGGCCGTCAGTCGTCGTCGTTACGCCTTCACTTCACCTGATATCGCACCGGCCACGTGTAGCCGAGTTCCTCCGCCGCCTTGAGCGTCAGTTCCAGCACCTGCGTGCCCGGCAGGCCGAGGCCGTCGAGTTCCTTCGCCTTCTGCGCCGGCCAGGGCGACATCGATTTCGCCCAGTCCTGACGCACCGTGTCGGGCACCTTGCGAACGATGCCGCCCACCGCCGCGAAGGCCGCCAACTGCTTGGCGTAGTTTTCCTTGTTCACGATGCCGGTCTGCGCCTCATATTCGCGCCCGACTTCCACGATGATGTCCTGCACCTCTTTCGGCAACCGGTTGAAGCGCGCGGTATTGATGGTCAGCCCGTGCCAGGTGATCGCGCCGAAACCGATCTCGGTGTAATACTTCGAGACCTCGTTCAGCTTGAAGTTCACCATCGCCGACGGGAACAGGATGATCCCGTTGTAAACGCCCGTCTGCAGCGAGGTGTACACTTCCGGCAGCGAGGTCTGCACCGGCACCGCGCCCGCGAATTCCAGCCATTTCAGATTGAGCCCGGCGCCGGCGATCTTCTGTCCCTTGAGGTCAGAGACGTTGTTCCATTCGAAGTTGGTGCCGATATTGTAGCCGTTGTCGGCGATCAGCCCGATCAGCTTCTGACGAAACTTCTTCTCGAACACCTCGCTCATGAACGGCACGGCGTCATAGACCCGGCGGGCGATCCTGACGCTGTCGACGGCATCCATGGTGCCGAACGGCAGCATCACCTGAAAGGCGTGCAGCGGCAGGTTGGACGGCTCGAAGCAGAAGCAGTAACCGCCGATGTCGATGATGCCGGACTGAACGCCTTCGAGCGTTTCGGCCACCTTCACCATCGAGCCGCCGTAACCCTCGATGAACTCGATCTTGTACTTCGTGCGTGCGGCGACGCGCTTCGTCACCTCGGGCACGAAGAAGTTCTGCATCAGGTTGACGTAAGTGTTGACCGAGGGGTGTCCCGACGCAATCCGCAGACGGATCACCTCCTGCGCCGTCGCGGACGAAGCGAATACCGTGAATGAAGCGAAGGTCGTCAGTCCCGCAACCGCCAGCGCGGCGGCCCAACGCTTGAAGCCCATATGTTCCTCCCCAGGAAGACGGTTCGCGACTGCGGATGCGTCACGCGCAGATGCGCTCCGCTTGTTCGTTGTTCTTGTTGTTGCGAAAGCTTCGTCACCGCCTGCGTTCGTGTCAACACGTCTTTTATTCGCCGGCGAGGCGGTGCGCGTAATTCATTCTGATTGTTTCTTTAGAGTACAGCGCAAGGCGCGCAGTTTGCGCTGCGCGCCTTGCGGGAGACTTCTGATCGGACACGCTTCTGATCGGGCGCGCCGTGCATGGGCGCGCGCAAGACGCGGCCCATGCGCGCTGTCTCCGATTACTTCACGTCGTAGCGCAGCGGCCACTTGTGGCCGGCCTTCTCGGCCGCTTCGAGCGCCGTGGTCAGCACCTGCGTGGCGGGCAGGCCGCGCTTGTCGAGGTCCTGCGCCATCTGCTTCGGCCAGCCGGCGAGCGACTTCGCCCACTCGACGCGCACTGCATCCGGAAGCTGCCGCACATCCACGCCGTAACCGCGAAGCTGCTCGAGCTGCTTCGGATAGTTCTCCGCGTTGAACGTACCGGTACGGGCCTCATACTCCTTGGCGACTTCCGCGATGATCGCCTGAACGTCCTTCGGCAGGCGGTTCCAGCGTGCGGTGTTCACGGTCATGCCGTGCCAGGTGATCGCGCCGAAGCCGATCTCGGTGTAGAACTTGCCGACTTCGAACAGCTTGGCGCTGATATAGCCCGACGGGAACATGATCCAGCCGTCATAGACGCCGGTCTGCATCGAGGTATAGGCATCGACCAGCGACGACTGCACCGGCGTCGCGCCGGCATATTCCAGCCATTTCAGGTTCAGGCCGGCACCGGCAAGCTTGCGGTTCTTGAGGTCGGCGACCGTGTCCCACTTGAAGTTGGTGCCGAGATTGTAGCCATTGTCCGCGATCAGCGCGATCAGCGTCTGCCGGTACTGCTTCTGGAACACCTCGCTCATGTACGGCACCTTGTCGTACACTTCGCGCGCGATCTTGACGCTCTTGACCGGATCCATGGTGCCGAACGGCAGCATGACCTGGAACGCCTGCAGCGGCAGGTTCGACGGCTCGAAGCAGAAGCAGTAGGCGCCGATGTCGATGATGCCGGACTGCACGCCTTCCAGCGTGTCGGCCACCTTCACCATCGAGCCGCCCCAGCCCTCGACGAACTCCACCTTGTGCTTGGTGCGTTCGGCGACGCGCTTGGTCACTTCCGGAATGAAGAAATTGATCAGCAGGTGAACGTAAGGCGTCGGCGGCGGGTGCCCGGAGGCAATGCGCAGGCGGATCGTCTCCTGCGCCGACGCAGGCGCGGCGGCGGCCAGCAGCCCGGCAACGGCCAATGCACAAAACAATCGGCGTACTATCATGCTTCTCTCCCTCTAAGATCGCATTAGTTGCTGTTCAGCACCGAACATCCTTCCCCGTCATGGGCCATGTCAACTTGAGCCATGTCAACTGCGGCAAAGACGACTGCGACCGGCTGACGCGAATTTGTTCGGCCGCCCCCGGCCCTCTCCGGAGCGAAACACAGTTTTTCCCGATAGCCCCGGCGCGAGGGCACTTCCCTGCCGCCCGGCATCACGGCCTTGGCGTCCGGTGGCAGTTTGTGGTGTAACGCGAGGCTCAAGGGAAGAAGCATCAGGCCGGCATTGACGGCCGCAGCGAGGAGGCGTCATGGCGCAGGACAGGCAAGCGGCTCTCAAGGAACTGGCTCCCACCGGCGCGGTGCGGGTGGCGATCGCGGTCGGGCCGTCGAGTTCGGCGCTGTGGACGATCCGCGACCCGGCGAGCGGCAAGCCGCGCGGCGTCACCGTCGAACTCGCAGGCGCGCTCGGCCGGCACCTCGGCGTGCCGGTGCAACTCGTCGAGTTCGAGAGTTCGGGCGAGATCGTGAAGGCCGTCGACGCCGACAAGTGGGACGTCACCTTCGTCCCGGTCGATGCCGAGCGCAAGAAGGTGCTCGACTTCGCGCCGAACTACGCGGTCGGCGAGAGCACCTACATGGCCGCGCCCGGCACCGGTATCACGACGCTGGCCGAAGTGGACCGCGCCGGGGTGCGCGTCGTCGGCGTCGAGGGCACCGCGACGATCCGCAGTGCGCGGCGCACCTTGAAGAACACCGAGGCCATCGGCGCAAAGTCGCTCGACGAAGCGGTCGACATGATCCGCACCGGCAAGGCGGATGCGATCGCGCTCGGCCGCGACTCGCTGGTCACGATGGCGCAGGAGATGCCCGGCGCGCGGGTGATGGACGAGGCTTTCCACGCCACCGGCACCGCGCCGGCGGTCGCGAAGAACAAGGCCGCCGCCCTCGCCTGTCTCGGCGAATTCATCGAAGCGGTGAAGGCGGACGGCACAGTGAACCAGGCATTCAAGACCGCCGGCCTCGATGAGAGCGGCGTGGCCCCGGCGGGGTCGCGGTCTTGAGGGCTATGAGCCCCAGCGTCATTGCGAGCGGAGCGAAGCAATCCAGTGATTAAAATAGCTGGATTGCTTCGTCGCTGCGCTCCTCGCAATGACAGCTACTAACCGCGTTTTCGCGCGAAAGCCTGTCCCGGGCCTGATCCCATCAAAGCCCGAAACGCTCTGACTCAATCCATACTGGGCTTTGACCCGCGCATCGCCTTGATCGTGGAGCGCTGCTTCTTCGCGTCCAGACGGCGGGCGCGTTCGGCGCGGCTCGGCGCCGTCGGCCGTCGCGGCTTCGGCACCACCGTCGCCTGCCGGATCAGTTCGACCAGTTTCTCGAGCGCATCGGCGCGGTTGCGCTCCTGGCTGCGGAAGCGCTGCGCGGCAATCACCAGCACGCCATCGCGGGTGAGCCGGCTGCCGGCCAGCCGCTCCAGCCGGGCGCGGACATCATCCGGCAGCGAGGGCGAGCGGCGCACATCGAACCGCAACTGCACCGCGGTCGAGAGCTTGTTGACGTTCTGCCCGCCCGGCCCGGAGGCGCGCACGAACGTCTCTTCGATCTCGCTTTCGTCGAGCGCGATGCGCGAGGTTACGGTGATCATAGGCTGCGCCGAATCCGTTGGAAGCACGATGACTTTGGCCGCCACTGTACCCGAACGCAGCTTTAAGGACGTTACTTTCCTTCGGCGAGGTAGCGCTTGGCGAGCACCTTGCCCTCCTCGACCGCCGGCTGGTCGAAGGCGTCGACGCCGATGAGGCGCGCGGCGATGATCGTCTCCAGCATGAAGTGCATCAGCAGCGCGCCGAGCGCATATTCGTCGAGCTTCTCGACATGCATGGTGCGCACCGGGCAGCCGTTCTTCGCCAGCGTCTCGGCGGTGGCGCGGCCCTGCGCCGCAACGAGATCGCCGATGGTCCGACCGCCGAAATCCGGCTCGCCCGCGAGCGCGGAAAGCTCGCCGTCGAGACGCGGCCCCTTGCCGGCGCAGCCGGTGGTGATGACCGTGAACAGCTTGTCACGCGGGCCGGCGATGAAAAGCTGCAACTGGCTGTGCTGGTCGACCGGGCCGAGCGCGCCGAGCGGGGTCGTGCCCTTGCCGTCCTTGCCGAGGCTCTCGGCCCAGAGCTGGACATACCAGCGGGTGAAGCGCTCCAGCCGGTCGGCATAGGCCATCACCACCGAGATCGTCCGGCCCGCTTCGGCGAGCGCGACACCCAGCGCCGCGCCAAGCGCCGAAGGCACCTCGGCAGCCGGCCTGCCCGCAAGCACCGGCTCCAGCGCTTTTTCGGCGCCGACGCGGATGGCCGCGATGTCGAGCCCCAGCACCGCCGCCGGGAGCAGCCCGACATTGGTCAGCGCCGAGTAGCGCCCGCCGACGCCGGTGTGATGCTCCAGCATGGCGACCCCATGCGCGCCGAGCAGATCGCGCAGGCCGTTGCGCCCGCCGGGCTTGGCCGGCTCGGTCAGGCCGAGGAACAGTTCGGGAATGCGCGCGTCCAGCCCGGCCTTTTTGACCGCGCTGAGCGCCGCGATGGTCTGCATCAGCGTCTCGCCGGTGCCGCCGGACTTCGAGATCGCGACGAAGCGCGAGGTCGCCAGCGGCAACCGCTCAAGCAGTTCGCCGTAGGTCTGCGGGTCGAGATTGTCCATGAAATGCAGGCGCGGCCCGCCCTTCAGGGCGCCGACGCCGGCGACATTGTAGTCGGCAAGCTGCGCCAGCGTCTGGCCGCCGAGGCTCGAGCCGCCGGTGCCGAGCAGCACGATGTCGGTCGCGCCCTCGCGCAGTTTCCGTGCTGCCTGCCCGATGCCGGCGAGGTCATCCGTCTCCGCCGGCAGCCGCAGCAGAGGCAGGCCGCCGTCGGCATGCCGCGCGCGCAGCCAGGCGAGCGCGTCCTCGGCCTTGCGCAAGGCCCGGTCCAGCGCCTGCACGCTCACGCCATGCGCGCCGACCTTGTCGCCGCGCGCATTCTCGATCGACTGAGTGAAGGGCATTGAAGTCTCCGCTGGGAGAGCATGGACGGGCAGACGCACTTGCAGCCGCCGGCCTGTCCGCGCTGACAGAAATCCGCCCCCGCATAACGATGCGGGGGCGATTCAGTTCGCTTAAGCATCGTTCCGAAAAGTGGACGCCGGTTTTCGGAACAAACGATGCTCAAACAAAAAAGCTAAAGCATGATGCCGATTCATCGAACCGGCGTCATGCTTTAGCTTGCAAACGGCGCGCCTGAGACTTTAAAGCGCGCGCCCCGGCACCGCGGGCCGGTCAGCCCGGACCGGACCGGGCCGGTGCCGCCGTCGGCGTCACGCCGACCGGACGGCCGACCACGGTGATCGAGAGGCCGCCCGAGAAGACCTGTTTCGCCGCCTGCTTGGCGTCTTCCAGCGTCACGGCCATGATCAGGTCGTTGCGCTTGTTGATGTAGTCGATACCCAGGTCGTCGAGCTGGATCTGCACCAGCTGGCCGGCGATCTTGGTCGAGGTGTCGAAGCGCAGCGCGAAGGAACCGGCGAGAAACTCCTTGGCGCGCTGGAGTTCGTCTGCGGTCGGCCCTTCCTCGGCGATCCGGCGGATTTCCTTCTCGATCAGCGAGACCGATTCGCCCGCGCGGTCCGCGCGCACCTGCGTCCAGCCCATGAACAGGGCGGCGTGGTCGAGCGGATAGAGATAGGTCGATACGCCGTAGGCAAGGCCGCGCTTCTCGCGCACCTCCTGATAGAGCCGCGAGGTGAACGACCCGCCGCCGAGGATGTGGTTGACCACGAAGGCCGGGATGAAGTCCGGCGCCTTGCGCGCGAGGCCCTTGCCACCGAGCATCACCACCGCCTGCGGGGTATCCAGCGTCACCACGCTGACGCTGCCGAGGCCGGCAGGCGAAACATTCGGCACCGGCGTGAGATTCGCCTTGGCGGGGAGTTTGCCGAACACCCGGTCGAGCATCGCGGCGGCCGCCTGCGCGTCGATGTCGCCGACGATCGCGACTTTGAGCGTATCGCGCGCGAACACCCGGCCGGCATAGCCCCGGAGATCGTCCGGGCCGATGGCCGAGATCGTCTCCTGCGTGCCCTTCGGCTCCCTGCCGTAGGGATGGTTGGGGAACGCCGCGCGCCACCACGCCACGCTGGCGATCTCGCCCGGATCGGTGCTTTCGCGCCGCAACTGCGCGCTGATCTGCGTGCGGATGCGGTCCACCGCCGGCTTGTCGAAGCGCGGCGCGGTCAGCGCCAGCCGCAACAGGTCGAAGGCTTCGTCGCTGTTCTCGCGCAAGGTACGCAGCGAACCGCGGAAGTGATCGCGGTCGGCGCTGAAGCGCATCTCGATGGCGCGCCGCTCCATCCGCTCCTGGAACGCGGCGGCGTCGAGATCGCCCGCCCCCTCGTCCAGCAGCGAGGAGGTCATATTGGCGAGGCCGCTCTTGTCGGCCGGGTCCTGGCTGCTGCCGCCGGTGAAGGCGAACTGCATGGCGACCAGCGGCACGGTCGTGTCGCGCACCAGCCAGGCCTCGATCCCGCCGGGACTGACGATACGGTCGATCTTGGTCGCCTGCGCCGGAACGGCCGGCAGCAGCAGGGCGAACGCGCCAAGCGCGACCGCGAAGGGTGTCAGACGGGCCGCACGCAGCCGCGCGAACAGAGATTGCAGGTTACGCATCACGACCGCTTTCCTTCCGGAGCACTTGCAGGGCCGCCGCTCGCAGGCCCACTTGCCGGGTCACGCACCAGATAGCCCGTGACCGAGCGGCGCTTGTCCAGCCAGCGCTTGGCGGCGTCCGCCACCTGATCGGCCGTCACCGCCTTGATGCGGTCCGGCCACTTCTGGACCTGCTCCACCGTGCCGCCCGTGGTCAGCGCCGCGCCGTAGATCCGGGCCATCGAGGACTGGCTGTCCTGGGCATAGACCATGTCGGCGACCAGCTTCGCCTTGGCGCGGTCGAGTTCGTCCTGCGTGACGCCCTTGGCAGCCACCTCCGCCAGCACGGCATCGAGCGCCGCCTCGAGCTGCGGCAGTTCGACGCCGGGGCGCGGGGTGGCATAGACAGCCATGCGGGTCTGGTCGAGGGCGGTCCCTTGGTACCAGGCGCCGGCGCTGGCGGCGATCGGCTGATCGACCACGAGGCTGCGGTAGAGGCGGCTCACGGAACCGCCGCCGAGAATGTTGGCCAGCACTTCCAGCGCCTCGGCCTCGCCTTCGGCCGCGGTGTTGTAGGACGGCACGAGGTAGGAGCGCTGAAGGCTCGGCTGCGCGACCCGCGGGTCGGCATAGGTGACAGTGCGGGACGCCACCGGCGGCGGCTCCTGCGGGCGTTCGCGCTTGACCTCGGTGTGGGCCGCGACCTTGCCGTAGGTCTCCTCGGCCAGCTTCTTCACCTCGTCCGGCTTCACGTCACCGGCGATGACCAGCACGGCATTGTTGGGGGTGTAGAACTGCTTGTAGAAGGCCAGCGCGTCGACGCGGTTGAGCTTCTCGATCTCATGCCGCCAGCCGATGATGGGGCGGCCGTAGGGGTGGTTCACGTAGAGCGCGGCGGCGACCTGCTCGCCGAGGATCGCGCCCGGCTGGTTGCCGATCCGCTGATACTGCTCTTCCAGCACCACGTCCCGCTCGGGCAGCACGTCCTTGTCGGACAGCACCAGCCCCGTCATGCGGTCGGCCTCGAGTTCCATCAGCCTCGGCAGCCGGTCGCGCGAGACGCGCTGGAAATAGCCGGTGTAATCGGTGGCGGTGAACGCGTTCTCCTGCCCGCCGAAACGCGCCACGGTCTGCGAGAAGGTCGCGTCCGGGTTCTTCTCGGTGCCCTTGAACATCAGGTGCTCAAGGAAATGGGCAATGCCGGACTTGCCGGCCGGCTCGTCGGCCGACCCGACCTTGTACCAGACCATGTGGGTGACCACCGGCGTGCGGTGATCGGGTATCACCACCACTTCCATGCCGTTGTTCAGCTTGAAGTAGCTGGGTTTGCCGTTCTCGGCCGGCGTCGCGGCCGCGGCCGGCGCCATCGTCAGGCAGAGCAGCAGAAAGACTGCGGCTGCTTTGATTCTATGAGCCACGCGAATTACCTCGGATTGTGACTGATCGCGCCGTTTCGGTGAATCGGCACGGCGCTGTAAGATATTGTTTGAGCATCGCTATTTCCGAAAACCGGCATCCACTTTTCGGAGCGATGCTCTGGCGCATTTTCCGGTGAAAGCCCGCCCCGGACCTGATCCGGGGTGGATGCCGGTTCACCGAAAGAAAATGCGGCCAGACAATAAGTTCTGGAGCAGGCGCGCCGATGCCGGCGGGCCGATGGCGGCTGAGAGATCGGTCACTCCGCGACACTATCGAAGCGTTGCTCAGCGATCTTTGCTCATCGTGTGACGGTCGAAGAAGCTCGGGATGGAGCCAAACCAGCTGCCCTTGCTCGAGGGCGGCGCGTAGGCTTGGTTCCCTGCCGGCGTCTGATATCCGGCCGGCGGCTGGGTCAGACGCTCCCGGGTCGGCTCCTTCGTAAAGGTGGCCGGCTTTTCCGGGGTGACGGTGGTCGTGATCAGACCGAAGATCGAGCGGGTTTCGCCGAGTTCTTTGGGGGTCAGCGGCCGGCCCAGCTGCCCGTCGCTCTCGGTCATCACCGGCCCCTCGTTACGGCCGGCGCCAGCGCGCGCGCCGGCGCGCAGCTCACGCGGGGACAGCGGACGGTCAGCGTCCCGGATCTGGTCGGACAGGGGCCCGGTGCCCCGGCGCCCCGCCGGCCGCGCACGGGCCTGGTCGGGATCCTTGGGCCATGCCGCATTGGCCGCAGGGCCGGCCCCGGTCTCGGGCACCGGCAGATTCTCGCCGGGCGGGATCACCAGCGGCGAGCGCTCCCGGTAGTCGATGCCCGCGCCCCGGCCGCCACCGAGCAGGTTGCGGATCATGCGCTGCTCGAACGTCAGTTCGTCGTCATCGTCCTCGGCGAAAGCCGGACCCGCAGCCAGCACGGGCAGCAGAAGCGCCATCGCGCAAGCGGCCAGCACCCAGCAGCGCCAGTATCCGGCGCGCAACGATCCAGGAATCAACCGTCCGGCGGTCAAAGTCGGCTGTGTCGGCATCACTGAACTGTCCCGTTTCGCTTTTCCGGCGTCGCCCGCGCCTAAATTGTCGTCGCATCAGGGCGCTTTTGCGGCGCTCTGCATGAACAATGTTTCATAGATCAGGCCGATCACGCCCGCGACAATCGCGGCATCGGCCACATTGAACACGTACCAGTGGAATTGCCAGGTGCCGAAGTCGATATGAATCAGCACGAAGTCGGCCACGGCGCCATAGAGAACCCGGTCGATAGCATTGCCCAGGGCGCCGCCGATGATCAAGCCGAGCGCCACCGCGGCGAGGCGATGTTCCGACCGCGCGAGCCAGATCCAGAGCAGGACGACGGCGGCGAGCATGAACCCGACCAGCAGCCAGCGGCCGAGTGCGGACTCCTGCGCGAACAGCCCGTAGCTGATGCCGGTATTCCAATACAGCACGAAGTCCACGAACGGCGCCACCGGCACCCGGCCGCGGCTGCCGAGGTCATAGACGAACAGCAGCCACAGCTTGCTGGCCTGGTCGAGCAGAAGGCATATCGCCGCAACGGTCAGGCCCAGCGGGGTCAGGGGACCGGCGAACCACGTCCGCCGTGCCCCGGAGACACCGCCGTCTTTGCTGCCGTCTTTCATCTGGATCGCATCAGGAGCCTGGGTCAATCGCGCCTCGCCATGCCGCAGTGACCCCATGCCCTACAGATGATGCCGGACACCGCAAGTGCGGAAAAGTCACCCGCCCATGGCGGCCTTGAGCTTCTCGACCGTCACGTTGGGATCATTGGCGGCCTCGATGATGCGCGCCTCGCGCTCGGTGAGCCCTTCCAGCGCCTTCATCAGTTCGTCGACCTTGTCGGCCGGCACGACGACCGCGCCATGCTGGTCGGCATGGATGAGGTCGCCGCTTTTCGCCTCCATGCCGTGGATGTTGACCGGGGTGCCGAACTCCTCGATCCGCACGAAGGCGTGCGACGGGGCGATCAGGCCGGCCAGCATCTGGAAGCCCTTGGCGACCATCGGGATGTCGCGCACCGAGCCGTTGGTGACGACGCCGAGCACGCCGAGCGCCTTGTGGACATTGGTCTGCACCTCGCCCCAGAACGCGCCATAGCCGACATCCTCGCCGTCGGTATCCTCGATCAGGCTGATGCTCGGGCGCGGCTCGGAAGCGACATAGTCGAGATAGTCCATCCGCTTCGACATGTAGGAAGTATCGCCGGCCTTGAAGGCGTCCTTGGCCTTGATCTTGACCGTCTTGGCATAGCCGACCATCGGCGGCAGTTCGGGGAACGGGCAGTGCAGGTGCTTGACCGTGTAGCCGAAGCCGCGCCGGTGCGGCGCCACGATCTCGATCAGGTTGCACACGGTCGGCGTATCGATCGAGCGCAAGAACTCGAACTGGCGCGTGGTCAAAGTCTCCGGCATCGGGGCTCTTCCTTTTTTGCGGGCGTTCCTCTCCGTCTCATATGCACCATCCCGGAAGCCTTGTCAGCGGTGCGGACGCCGCGCGGAGGCCGGGTTCCGAGGCGGCCCGGCCGCCCACGCGAGCGGGCTCACTCCGCCTTGACGTTGTTGTCGCGCACGACCTTGCCCCAGAAGGCGATCTCGTCACGCACATATTGCTGCGACTTGTCGAGCGACTGGTACTCGTCCGGGAACGGCTCGACATGGCTGTTCGCAAAAGTCTTGCGGACGCGATCGTCGGCCAGCGTCGCGCGGATCGCCTTGTTGAGGCGTTCCAGCACCGGCTTCGGCGTGCCGGCCGGCGCGAATACGGCGTGCCAGAGCGGGCGGGCCAGATCCTTCGACAGGACTTCCGTGTAGGACGGCACGTCCGGGAACGCCGCAATGCGGGTCGGCGAGGCATGGGCGAAGAACTTGAGCCGGCCGGCCCGGATATGCGGCGCCACGGTCGCCGCCGATGCCTGCACGATGTCGATGTGACCGCCGAGGAGATCGTTCACCGCCGGCGCGGCGCCGCGATAAGGAATCATATTGGCCTCCGGCGACATGGCGCGGACCAGCAGCGTCGTCTGCAGATGGCCGAAGGTGCCCATGCCGGGATGGCCGAAGCGCGCGGGTTTGCCGGGGCCGCGCGCCCAGGCGAGCAGTTCGGCGAAATTATTCGCGGGCAGGTTGGCGCGGCCGACCATGAAGCTGTAGCCCCGGTTGACCATGCCGGCGACCACGAAATCCTTTTCGGTGCTGAAGGTGAGCTTGGTGTAGAGCGCCCCCGCGATCGCGAAGCCGCTCTGGTGGAGCAGCAGCGTGTAGCCGTCCGGCGCCGCACGCGCGACCCGGCCCATGCCGACGGTGCCGCCCGCGCCGGGCACGTTCTCGATCACCACCTGCTGGCCGAGTTCCTGCGACATCCGCTCGGCGATCAGCCGCGCCACGATGTCGGCCGGTCCGCCTGCTGAAGACGGCACCACGACCGTCACCGGCCGCGTGGGATAATTCTGCGCATGGGCAGCGCCCGATGCGAACGCCATGCCGATGGCAATGCCCAAAGCGCAAATACCCGACGCGTAGGACAGCCGCCCGAACTTCGAAATTCGGTTCATCGTCTCCTCCTTGGATTGATTGTTCTGAATTTATTTCAGGCGGCCGGCGTCGAGGCCGGCGCGCACGGTCAACAAAGCCCAACCCGCGTCCGACAGGCGGACATCGCGAGGCGTGCTTACGTTTCCTTTCTCACGAGCATGATCTGAGCGAAGCTAGAGCATGATCCGTTCAGGTTGAATCGGATCATGCTCTAGAAGTTGTTGTCTGGTCGCATTTTCTAACGGTGAACCGGTATCCACTTCACCGGAAAATGCTCCGATCCGATTGAATCGGATCGCGCGCCGAAAATCCATAGCAAGCGGGTACAACAATCAGGGAGCGTCGGCGGGCTTGAGCATCGTGTAGTGGCCGACATCGATAGCGCCGGTCGCAAAGCCCGCTTCGCAATAAGCGAGGTAGTATTCCCAGATGCGCTTGAACCGCTCGTCGAACCCGCCGTCGCGGATCGATGGCCACGCACGCTGGAAGCGGCGCTGCCATTCGGCGAGCGTGCGGGCATAGCTCATTGCGAAAGTCTCCGCCGAGACAAGTCGCAGGCCCGCCGCCGCGATCTGCTCCTGCAGGATCGGCACCGTCGGCAGCATGCCGCCGGGGAAGACGTATTTCTGGATGAAGTCCGGCCGGCGGCGATAGCTGTCATAGCGGTCGGCCGCGATCGTGATCGCCTGGATGACGGCGATCCCGCCCGGACGCAGGTTGTCGTAGATCTTGCGGAAGTAGATCGGCCAATAGGCTTCGCCGACCGCCTCGATCATCTCGATCGACACGATGCGGTCGAACTGCTCACCGAGTTCGCGATAGTCCTGCAGCCGCAGTTCTGCGCGCTCCGCCAGTCCGCGCGCGCGCAGCCGTTCGTTCGCGTAATCGAACTGCTGCGGCGAGATCGTGATGCCGACCAGCGTGGCATCGGTGCGCGAGAGCAGCCGTTCCGCAAAGGCGCCCCAGCCGCAGCCGATTTCGAGCACGCGCGCGGCGCTGTTCTCAAGATCGAGAAGATCGATCACGCGGTCGAGCTTCGCTGTCTGCGCCGCTTCGAGCGTCTCGCCCGGCGCGGTGAAAAGCGCCGACGAATAATTCATCGACGGGTCGAGCCAATGCGCGAAGAAGTCGTTGCCGAGATCGTAATGCGCTTCGATGTTCCGCCGGCTGCCGCTCAGCGTATTCCTGTTGCGTGCGTGCCGCAGCTTGAGCAGCAGATTGGGGATGCGCCAGTGCAGCGGCTCCGTCGTCGGCGACCAGTTCTGCGCCGCAAGGGTCAGGAGTCGCGAGAGATCCGGCGACGTGAATTCGCCGGCGACATAGGCATCGGCGAAGCCGACATCGCCGCCGGCAGCAAGCCGGCTGATGCCACGCCAGCGCCTGATGGTCAGTTGCGCCTCGGTGCCGGCGCGCCGGCCTTCCAGCACCAGCCGGCGGCCGGACGGCAGTTCGACCGTCAGCCGTCCCGACTCGAACCGCGGCAGCAGCCTGCGCCAGATGGCGGCGCCAAGCGAACGCGATGTGGACTGCGAATTATCACCGGTATGTGCGGCATCATCGGGATTCACGGACATCGAACGCCTTGGGCTTTTCCGGAGACAACCGGTCTGGGGACGAGAGCGTTGGGGCGCGCGCGGACACGCGGACGAAAGCCTAGCCGCCTGAGCCGATGTCGCAAGTCCCCCGGTGGACAACGCCGGTTGTCGCCGTCACGCGCGCGTTCAACCCAGTGGAACGCATGTGGTGTATGGTCGGCCTAGCAGGCTGTTGAAAAACGTCAGCGGGGATCGTCACCTCTCCCCTTTGGGGAGAGGTCGGCGCGAAGCGCCGGGTGAGGGGGCTCCGGAGCCAATAATTGACGTCGGCTCCCCCTCACCCTGTCCCTCTCCCCAACGGGGAGAGGGGACCCTCACGTTACCGTTCGAATGTTTTTCAACATCCTGCTAGCGCGACGCGATGGCGGACGGGCAGGTATCCGTGGCGAGCCGGTAGAGCCGGACTGCGGCGCGCTCATCGACGAGGCACAGCCGCTTGCCGGGGATCGAGACCCCGGTCAGGTCGATGTGCGAGAGCACGTAGTCGTAGGGCTCGTTCGCCAGCACCGCGACCGTCTGGTCGAGCGGCAGCGGCACGCGGTAGAGCAGCGTGAGCGGAAGTCCCGGCCGCTGCTTGAGCGAGAAGTTCTGGAACGTCTGCGAGAGATAGACATCCCGGCCGCGAAACGCCGGCATGTGCAGGTGCCAGAAGGTGGCATAGGCCGTCAGCGTGTCGCGTGTCGGCGGATGCCCGGTCCGCCACGCATTCGCCCAACCCGCGACAATGCGCCGCTCGCGCTCGGCATTGGTCAGCCCGTCGAGCACGAAGTAGACGGCCGAGCCCGGCTCGACGCGGCGCGCCAGTTCGGCATAGGCGGCGTTGAGGCCGGAAAGCGGAAGCCAGGACGCGGCGAGACTCACGCCCCGCCCGGCGAACAGCAGCACCAGCAACGCCGCCGCCGCGGTCTGCAGGCGCGGCCGCCTTGCGGCCGGAATTTCCCGCGCCACCGCCAGCAACACGCCGGCAATCGCCATCGGCATGCGGGCGTCGATCAGCGTCACGCCCTGCAGCTTCGCAGGGAGAGCGAGGAAGCAGACGACGAGGGCGACAAGGCCCGCGGCGTGGCGCGGATCGAGTCGCATCGTACCGGCGGCAAAGCGCAAGCCGAGCGAAGCGAGGATCGCCGCGAACATCAGGAACTCATGCGGCAGGTTCGACATCCGGCCGATCGAGACCAGACCTTCGAGCTTTTTTGCGAGCACCCAGGCCGTTTCAGAGTCGCCGGGCGGGCTCGGATCGGAGAACACGATCAGCACCGCGATGGCGACGAGCGGCGGCACATGCAGGATCAGGCCGCGCTTGATCAATGCCGTCAGCGGCACCTTTCCGGCCAGCCAGTCGTAGATATACGCGCCCGCGCACCACACGAAGTAGAGCATCACCGGAAACAGGCTGCAGAAATAGGTGACGAGCACGAGCAGCCACTGCACCGGATAGAACGCCCATGCCGCCTTCGCTGGCGGCGCGGCCTCAAAACGCTCCAGCCGCGCCAGCGCGAAATACATGCCGGCGATGCCGAGCACGTAATTGATCAGCCCGGCCTGCAAAGGAAACGAATAGAGCACCAGAATAGCGAGCAGGCCGATCCAGAGGCTGGTGCTCCGGCCGTTGGACGTGCGCCAGTAGAGGATGGAGATATAGAAGCCCGCCACCGCGGCGCAGACGATCCAGAGCGTGATACGCACCGGATCGACGAATTTCCCGAGCAACACCGCTGCGAGGTCGAGCGGCATGTTGGGGATCGGCTTGAGGTCGAGTTCGTAGAACGACGAAGGCCGCCCGCCCACGATCTCCGCCACCACATGGACGCGGAACAGGTGGTTGGGCACGTCGAACAGATAGAGCCCGCCGGTG
>Ga0182739_1001135_pt1 | contig 29273 bp, 28 predicted proteins | sample eDN5th30CBELigBY_FD_128873 | JGI IMG/M metagenome (GOLD analysis project Ga0182739, IMG submission 128873) | Enriched backyard soil microbial communities from Emeryville, California, USA - eDNA 5th pass 30_C BE-Lig BY (version 2) (version 2) | ecosystem: Environmental > Terrestrial > Soil >... | reverse complement strand
TTCAAGAAGCTGGTCGAATTCACCATGCTGGCCAAGTCGGGCGCCATCGAAAAGTCGATCCTGACCCTGGTCGACATCCGCGCGTCGCAGATCAACGGCTGCGGCTTCTGCCTGGACATGCACATCAAGGAGGCCAAGATCGCCGGCGAACGCGAACTGCGCCTGCACCACGTCGCCATCTGGCGCGAATCCAACCAGTTCTCGGCGCGCGAACGCGCGTGCCTCGCGTGGACCGAAGCCCTGACCACGCTGGGCGCGCACGGCGTGCCCAGCGAGGTGTACGAGCGCGTGCGCGGCGAACTGTCGGAAAAGGAACTCTCGGACCTCAGCTTCGCGATCATGGCCATCAATGGCTGGAACCGCCTGAACGTGGGCTTCCAGACCGTTCCCGGCTCCGCGGACAAGGCCTACGGCCTGGACAAGGCGCAATTCAGCTAAGCAACCCAGCAATCCAGCAACCCAGCAACCAAGGATCGATCATGAAAATCCTCGTCATCGGCGGCACGGGCCTGATTGGCTCCAAGCTCGTCAAACTGCTTACCGGGCGCGGCCATGAGGCCGTCGCCGCGTCCCCCGCGACCGGCGTGAACACCGTCACGGGCGAAGGCCTGGATGCCGCGCTGACCGGCGTGGACGTGGTGGTGGACGTCGCCAACTCGCCGTCCTTCGAAGACCAGGCTGTGCTCGATTTCTTCCAGGCCGCCGGCCGCAACCTGCTGGCCGCCGAGAAGCGCGCGGGCGTGCGCCATCACGTCGCGCTGTCGGTGGTAGGCACGCGCCGCCTGGCCGAAAGCGGCTACTTCCGCGGCAAGATCGTGCAGGAAGACCTGATCGAGGCCGGTGGCATTCCGTACACCATCGTCCACAGCACGCAGTTCTTCGAGTTCCTGGGCGGCATCGTGCAGTCGGGCGCGCAGGGCGACGACGTACGGCTGCCGTCCGCGTATGTGCAGCCCATCGCCTCCGACGACGTGGCCCTGGCCATGGCCGACGCGGCGCTGGGCGCGCCGGTGAACGGCATCGTGGAGATCGCCGGTCCGCAGAAGGTGCGCCTGGCCGAACTGGCCCAGCGCTACATGGGTAAAATCGGCGACGCCCGCACCGTGCACGCGGACGCCGGCGTGCGCTATTTCGGCGCGCTGCTGGATGACGATACGCTGGTGCCGGGACCCGGCGCGCGCCTGGGCGAGATCGACTTCGAAACCTGGTTCAGCCGTTCGGGCACAAGAAAGTAGCGGCGGGCACAAGGACCCTCATGAGCAAATTGCGGCCTCCTTCCCAGACCCTTTTGGACAAGTACCGGGGCGGCGACTTCCGTCCCCTGTACACCACCAGCGTGACGGTGCGCGGCGGGGAGGCGGCGCACGGCCGCGCGTCGGGCATCGCCATCTCGGACGACGGCGAACTGGTCGTGGAATTGCGCCTGCCCGTCGAACTGGGCGGCACGGGCGGGGGCACCAACCCCGAGCAGCTCTTTGCCGCGGGCTATGCCGCATGCTTCCATGGCGCCCTCAGCATGCTGGCCGAGCGGTCCGGCCTGTCGATTCCCGAGGCGTCGGTCACGGCCACCATCTCGTTCGGGCGCGATCCCGTGGACGGACTCTTCGCGCTGACCGCCGACATCAATATCCACCTGCCGGGGCTGGACAAGGCCATCGCCGAGGAACTGGTGCGCAACACCGAACGCCTTTGTCCCTATTCCAAAATGGCGCAGGGCGGCATCGAAAGCGTGGTGGCGCTGACGCAGTAGGGCGGCGACGCAGGGCCGGAATCCTGTCGCGCCGTTGCGCGATGCACCGACCTCACACCGGCTTCACCAGCAGGCTGTCCAGGATCTGCAGATCCATCGCGCGGATCTGTTCGGTCATGTAGTCGATGAACACGCGCATGCGCACCGGCAAATGCTGGCGGCTCAGGAAGCACAGGTAATGCCCGCGGTCGTCGGGTGCGTATTGCGGCAGGCAGGCGACCAGCCTGCCGGCGCGCAGGTGGTCGCAGACCTGGTAGGCGGCCATCTGCGCGATGCCATGGCCGTCCAGCACCGATTGCAGCACCAGGTCGGCGTCGTTGAAGGTCAGCATGGCGGCCGGGGCGACCTTGCGCAGATGGCCCGACACCTTGAACTCCCATTCGTAGACCCGTCCCGACGCGAGCTTGAAGTTCACGCAGCGATGGCGGTCGATGTCGTCGACGGTGGCCGGCAGCCCGTGGCGCGCGGCATAGGCGGGCGAGGCGCACAGCAGCATCTGCATCGGGATCACCTTCTTGGCGATCACCTGGCTGTCTTCCATGCGTCCGTTGCGGAAGGACACGTCGACCCGGTCCGTGGTGAAGTCGGTGGGACCGTCGTCCAGCAGCAGCTCGACCGAGATGCCGGGATTGGCCTCGCAAAACCCTTTCAGCAGCGGCGCGACGATCTTGCGGCCGAAGCCCACGGTGGCGCACACGCGCAGCTGCCCCGAGGGCGGGCCTTCGCGCAGTTCGCGCATGTCGTCCAGGGCCTGGATGATGCGCTCGACGCCGGGATGGCACTGTTCGTAGAAACGCTGGCCCTCGGGTGTCAGCGACGTGCTGCGCGTCGTGCGCACGAACAGGCGCGTGCCGAGCTGGTCTTCCAGCTTCTGCACGCTGCGGCTGACGGCCGAGCGGCCGATGCCGAGCCGGTCGCCGGCCTTCGCGAAGTTGCCTTCGGCGGCGACGGCGATGAAGGCCATGACACCGGCGTAGCTGGTGGCAAAGCTGTCAGCCAGGGAATCCGGTCCGTTCGAAGAAGGGAGATCCGCGGGGGCGGGGGAGGGTGTCGACATGGTGGCGGCGCGGCAAGTAAGTTGATCCTACTGCTAAGACGTTGCGCCGGGCAATCCTGTGACATCGCGCGTAAAAAAAGGCCTTCCCGTGGGGGAAGGCCTGCTGGCGGGCCGGGATCCGGCCCGGGTGCACCATCCTTCGGCGCGCCCCTATTGGACCGGCGTCAGGGCGGGCGCCCCTCTTTTCTTGATCAGCACGACCAGGAACTTGGCGGGCCGGGTCTGGCTGGCGTTGCGCCCCACGGTGTGGATGTCGTCCGGGCCTTCGTAAAAGGTCTGGCCGGGCGTCAAGGTGACTTCCTTGCCGCCCTTGACCTGCATGACGATGCTGCCTTCCAGCACATAGACGAAGCCGTGGGCGTCGTGGCGATGGATCGGGTCGGCCGCGCCGGGCGGATAGTCCACGATGAGCATCACGGCATCCTTGCCGGCGATGTCCGGCAGGTCCTTGGCCATCAGCTCGGTGACGATGGGATCGGCCGGCCTGACGGAGGATGACGCGGGATGGGACGCGGCATCGTGGGATGCGGCATGGGCGGGCTGGCCGAGCAGCGCGGCGGCGGCGATAAAGGGCAATCCGAACTTCGTGATCTTTGACATGACCTGTCCTTGGCTGGAAGTGATGACGGGTCCATCGTAGAAGCGAGGAAGTCGGGGCGGTAGCACCGCGCAGGGGATCACCGTGTTGCCTGCCACGCACCAAAAGGACCGATGCGCCAGCGCGCCGCGTGTTACTGCCGCGTGTCACTGCCCCGTGTCACTGCCGCGCGAGGGCGGCGGCGATGCCCGCGAGCTTTTCCGGGTTGCGTTGCACCAGCACACGGGTCAGCCGCTTGCCGTCGGTTTCGTAGGACTGCACGGATTCCAGCTCGCCGTCGATGAAGCGCAGCAGCGTCCATTGGCCGTTGACCTGGACGACCCTGACATCCAGGGCGTCGCGATAGCGGCGCTTGCCGGCGTAGAAAAGCTGCGCCAGCCGCTTGCCGCCCACCAGGCGGGCAAACGCGGAGACCTTGTCGCCGCCGTCCCCGATGAGCTCGGCGTCATCGCTCAGGAGCGCGAGCAGGCCATGGAAGTCGCTGCGCTGCATCGCGTCGGCGAATGCCTGCAGCAGCCGCTGCAGCGTTGCGCGCGGCACGGCTTCGCGCGGCGCACCCTGGCGCAACTGCTGGCGGGCGCGGCGCACCATCTGGCGGACGGCGGCCGGGGTCTTGTCCAGCGTCTGCGCGATGTCTTCGTAGTCCGCGTCGAACACATCGCGCATGAGAAACGCCGCGCGCGCCTCGGGCGACAGGCGCTCCAGCATGAAAAGGAACGCGACCGACACGTCGTCGGCCTGTTCGTGGATCTGTTCTGGCGTGGCGGGGGCGGCCATCAGCATGGGCTCCGGCAGCCACACGCCCACGTATTTGTCGCGCTCGGCCTTGGCGGCGCGAAGGTGGTCGATGGACAGCCGCGTGGTGGCGGTGACGAGCCACGCCTCCGGGTTGGCGATGACGCCGCGGTCGGCGCCGTGCCAGCGCAGCCACGCCTCCTGCACCACGTCTTCGGCCTCGGCCACGGCGCCCAGCATGCGGTAGGCGATTGCGTAGAGGCGGGGACGGTGCTGGTCGAACAGGGCGACGGAGTCGGACATGGGGAGGGCCAGCGCCGAGGGCAAGCGGGGAGGAAGGCAGGTATTTTGCCGCAGGGACCAGGCTGGAACAAGCACGCGGGACCGCTCCGCCCGTCTCCAATGCCGTCCCGAGTGGGCTACAGCACGATGTCATTCGAGCACAGGCGCGGCAGCGCCGCGTCGACTACGCGCTGTCGCGGGCCACGATGCGAAAGCCGATTTCCACCACCGATTGCGCGGGGCGCTGGCCGTTGGCGCGCAGGCCGATCATCTCGGCGGCCTGCGCGCCGATGGCGGCGCCGTCCACGTGCACCGAGGTGATGGCAGGCGACATCGAGGCGGCGATGTCCATGTCGCCGAAGCCGACCACGGCCAGTTGCCGGGGGACGTCCAGGCCCTGCACGGCCGCCTCGGTCAATACGCCGGCGGCCATCAGGTCCGAGCTGCAGAACACGGCGTCGATGCCCTGTCCCGAACGCTGCAGGGCGCGCAGTCCTTCGCGGCCCTGCGCGTGTGTCGTGGGCGCGGGCAGGTAGTGCACCAGCGGTTCGGGCAGGCCGGATTCCAGGGCGGCGCGCACCAGGCTTTCGGCGCGCAGCCGGGCGCGCGGGTCGTCGCCGCTCAGCACGGCCTGCCGGGTCTTGCCCGCATCGCGCAGGTAATGGCTTACGGCGGCGCCGATCGCCTCGTGCGACAGGCTCAGCAGCATGTCGATCGGCGCGTCGGTGGTGTCCCAGGTTTCGACGATGGGGATGCCGGATGCCTTGAGCAACTGCCGGCCCTGCGGCGAATGCATCACGCCCGTCAACACGATGCCGTCGGGACGGCGCCCGATGATGGCGCGCAGCAGCGCGTCTTCGCGCGGCGAGTCGTAGCCGCTCTGGCCGACCATGAGCTGAAAGCCCTTGGCGTCGAGGGACCGGGTCAGTTCGGTCAGCATGCCGCCAAAGAGCGACCCGGTGATCGAGGGCACCAGCACCATCACCAGGTTGCTGCGCGACAGGCGCAGGCTGCCGGCCATGAGGTTGGGCACGTAGCCCAGCGCCTGGATCGCGGCGGTGACTTTGTCCAGCGTGGCGGGCGACACCTGCTGCGGGGTGTTGATCGCGCGCGAGACCGTGATCATCGAAACGCCGGCCGCCTGCGCGACCTCCCGCACGGTGACGCTGGCGCGTTCGGAGGATCGGGCAGGGGAGCCGGCAGAGGGGATTCGGGACGCGCGCATCGGGTAAGGGGGAGAGGAAAAAAACCGGGTGAAACAAGCATCAAGCCTAACCGCTGTCCCCCGTTTTGCGGGGCGGGCTAGATCAGGGTTTATCCGGATGGTGACGGCGGTCGGCCAGGAAATATTCTAAAAAAGCCGTGATGTTAACGTTAACAGGAAAAATGTTAACGTTAACGTAGACGTCCAAAATACAAACCAGACCGGAGACAAACAATGACTCGCAACGCGCGCAAGTGGATAGTTGGATTGAGCCTGATGGCGGCGGCCGGCGTGGCGCACGCCTGGCCCGACAAGCCCGTCACCATGGTGGTGCCGTTCCCGCCCGGGGGCGCGACCGATTCGGTGGCGCGCGCGCTGGCCAACAAGCTGGGAGAGCAGCTCAAGCAGTCTTTCGTCGTGGAAAACAAGGCGGGCGCCACCGGCACCATCGGCGCCTCGCAGGTGGCCCGCGCCGCGCCGGACGGCTACACGCTGTTGGTCACGTCGCTGGCGCCTCTGGTCGTGGCGCCGCACCTCATGAAAGGCATTCCCTACGATCCGGCCAAGGACTTCACGTACCTCACCGTGGCCGTGCAGACGCCCAACGTGCTGGTGGTCAGCCCCCAGCTCGCCTCCAAGGTCAACAGCGTGCAGGACGTGCTGGCGCTCCTGAAGTCCAAGCCCGGCGGCATCAGCTTCGCCACGTCGGGCGCGGGCTCGTCGGATCATCTGACCGCGGAGCTGTTCTGGCAGAAGACCGGCACCAAGGGCCTGCACGTTCCCTACAAGGGCGGCGCCCCGGCCATCTCCGATCTGCTCGGCAACCAGGTGGACATGTCGTTCCAGAACGTGAACGCCGTGCTGCCGCACATCAAGGCCGGCAAGCTCAAGGCCATCGCGGTCACGGGCTCCAAGCGCTCGCCCGTGCTGCCCGACGTGCCCACGTTTGCCGAGGTCTCCGTCCCGGGCGTCGATGTCTACGCGTGGCAGGCGGTCGTGGCGCCGAAGAACCTGCCGGCCGACGTGCGCGACAAGCTGTCCGCCGCGCTCACCACCGCGCTGAAGGATCCGTCCCTCAGCAAGCCCTTTACCGACATCGGCCTGGAAATCGTCGCCAACTCGCCGGACGCATTCACCAAGTTCCAGCAGCAGGAAAGCGCGCGCTGGAAGCAGGTCATCGAGACCGGCGGCATCTCCGTGCAATGACGCAACGCGCCCGGCCGCCCCGGCCGGGCTATTTCAAGAAGCAATCATGACTCTCCACGCATCGCAAGCCTCACGCCAGACGCCCACGATTACCGACATGCGGGTCGTGCCCGTCGCCGGCCAGGACTCCATGCTGCTCAATCTGAGCGGCGCCCACGCGCCTTACTTCACGCGCAACCTCGTCATCCTGACCGACAGCGCCGGCAATACCGGCGTGGGCGAAGTCCCCGGCGGCGAGAAGATCCGCGCCACGCTGGAAGACGCGCGCGCGCTCATCGCGGGCAGCTCCATCGGCAACTACCAGCACACGCTGAACCGCATGCGCCAGGCGTTCGCCGGGCTGGACAGCGCGGGTCGCGGGGCCCAGACCTTCGACCTGCGCGTGGCCATCCATGCCGTGACGGCGGTGGAATCGGCGCTGCTCGATCTGCTGGGCCAGCATCTGGGCGTGCCTGTCGCCGCGCTGCTGGGCGAGGGGGTGCAGCGCACGTCCGTGCAGATGCTGGGGTATCTGTTCTACGTGGGCGATGCCGCGCAGACGCCGCTGCCCTACCAGACGGCGTCCGACGCCGATGGCTGGCTGCGCGTGCGGCACGAGAAGGCGATGACGCCCGAGGCCATCGTGCGCCTGGCCGAGGCCGCGTATGACCGCTATGGCTTCCAGGATTTCAAGCTCAAGGGCGGCGTGCTGCGCGGCGAGGAAGAGGTCGAGGCGATCCGTGCGCTGCACGAGCGTTTCCCCGAGGCGCGCATCACGCTCGATCCGAATGGCGGCTGGCTGCTGAAAGACGCGGTGCGCCTGTGCCGCGATCTGCATGGCGTGATGGCCTACGCCGAAGACCCCTGCGGCGCCGAAGGCGTGTTCTCCGGCCGCGAGGTCATGGCCGAGTTCCGCCGCGCCACCGGCCTGCCCACCGCCACCAACATGGTGGCCACCGACTGGCGCGAGATGGCGCATGCGCTGTCGCTGCAATCGGTCGACATTCCGCTGGCCGACCCGCATTTCTGGACCCTGCAAGGCTCGGTGCGCGTCGCCCAGACCTGCCAGGCGTTCGGCCTGACCTGGGGTTCGCATTCCAACAACCATTTCGACGTGTCGCTGGCGATGTTCACGCACGTGGGCGCCGCGGCGCCGGGCAAGGTGACCGCGATCGACACGCACTGGATCTGGCAGGACGGCCAGCACCTGACCCGCAACCCGCTGCAGATCCGCGACGGCTACATCGACCTGCCGCAGACCGGCGGGCTGGGCATCGAACTGGACCTGGACGCCGTCGACAAGGCGCACCAGCTTTACCTGCAGCATGGCCTGGGCGCGCGCGACGACGCGACGGCGATGCAGTATCTGATCCCGGGCTGGCAGTTCGACAACAAGCGGCCCTGCATGGTGCGTTGAACGTCGGCGCGGCGCGCAAGCTTTGCGGGTAGAGGCGGGGCCGGGAGGACGCTTACGTCGCCCGGGCCGCCTCCAGGGTGTGGGAGAGGCAATAGACTTCCGACCAGGCCGGCGCCTCGCCCGTGAACGCGCGCATCTGCGCCGAATTGAGGATTTCGCCGTCGCAGGCCGTCACGGCGTTGATCGCGTAGCCGTTGACGATGTAGATCCAGTCGGCCGCGCGGTCCTTTCCTCCGCGTATCTGCTGCTCGGCGGTGGCCGCCATGCGCGGCGTGTCCGTCACCAACAGATGCGCGCCGGTCAGTCCCGGCCGCGCCGCCGCGGCGGCCGCATGCGCCTTCAGGTACGCATGCAGCGCATCCTCCGACCCCGCCCGCGGCGACAGGCGCAGGGTCAGCGCATAGCGCGCCAGGCCGCCGCCGACGCTCTCCAGCACGCGGCACTGGCTGCGGATCATGTTGCGATGCTGCGGCATGAGCTTGGTGGACCAGGGGGTGGGCGCGTTGAGCCGGTCGAGGTAGCCGGGAGACACCAGCGTCGCGTAGGCGTCCAGTTCATACATGACGAAGAATCCCTCGCCTCCGTGCGCGCTGGTCCAGCGGGATCCGCGCAGGAATCCGGGGATCCCCATGCGCTCCGGAAAGTGCTCATGGCTGTGCCAGTCTTCGAACTCCGCGCGCCAACCCGGCGACATGTCCCACCACATGGCGATGGCGGCTTTTCCAAGAATGGCCATGGTCACTTCTTGGTCCGCAAGGCGGCGATTTCCGCGGTGACCTGTTGCATGACGTCGGGACCGATTTCGCCCGCGAATTTGTCCACGACCGGTTTGACGGCGCCGCGCAGGCGGTCGACCGCTTCGGGCGTCAGGGCATTGACCTGCATGACCTTGCGCAGGTCGTCGAGGGCGACTGCTTCCTTGGCTTGCGAGATGCGGCGTTCCTCGGCCTTGGCCTCGGCGGCCGCCTCCAGGATGATTTTGCGCTCCGCTTCCGACATGCCGTCCCACGTCTTGCGGCTCATCAGGAAGGGCATGCCCGTGTAAATGTGGCGCGTCAGCGACAGGTACTTCTGCACTTCGGCGAACTTGGCGGACAGGATCACGCCCACCGGGTTGTCCTGGCCGTCGATCGCCTTGGATTCCAGCGCGCCGTAGACTTCGCCGAACGTCATGGGCACCGGGTTGGCGCCCAGGGTCTTGAACATGTCGATGTAGACGGGCGCGGCGATGACGCGCATTTTCAGGCCCTGCAGGTCCTGCACCTGCGCGATGGGGCGCTTGCTGTTGGTCATGTTGCGAAAGCCCAGGTCCCAGATTCCCAGTCCGACCAGACCGTGGTCGTACAGGCCTTTCAGGAGCCCCTGGGCGACGGGGCCGTCCGAGACCGCGTAGGCCTCGCGCGCATCGTTGAACAGGAACGGCAGATCGAAGACCATGAACCGCTTGTCGATCCCGGCCAGCAGCCCGGTCGCCATCGACGTGAAGTCCAGCGTGCCGCCGCGCACCGCCGACAGATTCTGGGGGTCTCCGCCCAGCACCGCATTGGCGTAGATCGACACTTTCATCTTGCCGCCGCTTTTCTCCGCGACCAGATCGGCAAACTTCTGCGCGCCCTGGCCCAGGGGATGGTCCGCGGCCAGGCTGAAGGCGAACTTCATCGTGCGCGCCTTGATGTCTTGCGCAATCGCCGTTCCCGTCACGGCAAGGCAGGCCAGGAGGGATGCGGCCGCATTTACGGCAATGCGCAGGGACATAGTCTTTGAAGTCATCACAAGCACCTTTCTCGGTTGTCGTTGGCAAAGGTCCGGTTGATGCGGCGGCGGAACCATGGGTTCAATATCCGGCTGCGAGCATAGGGCATAATTTTGAATCCCGTTCAAAATTTGATCGAATTCAAAAATTGAACGATGAATTGAACGATGAATTGAATGACGTCATGAGCGAAGCCGCGGGAGGGCGCGATGAGCGGGGCAATCGAAAAGACACTGGCGTTGCTGGAGTACCTGGCCGCTCACCCTGAGGGCGCGAACCTGGCCGATATCGCGGATGCCTTGCACCAGTTGCGCAGCGGATGCCATCGGACCCTGCACGAACTGATCAAATTCGGCTACGTCCGCCAGACGTCCGTGCGGGGCGAATATGCATTGACGACGAAGCTCGCTTCGATGGGCCTCAGTTTCCTGAGCCGATCCGGCGTGATCGACATCGCTCAGCCGGTGATCGACCGCTTTGCCGCGGCCACCGGAGAGCTGGTGCGCCTGGCCATCGTCGACGGCAAGCGCCTGACGCTGGTGGCCAAGGCCCAGGGCGCGAAATCCGGGCTTCTTTACGACCCGGACATGGGCATCGACCTTCGTCTGTCCTGTAGCGCCGCTGGCCACGCCTGGCTGATGACGCTGCCTGAAGACCAGGCCATCGCCTATGTCACCGAGCAGGGGCTGGGAAAGCCGCGCGACTTCGGTCCGAATGCGCCCACGTCGATACGGGCGCTGCTGGCCAGCCTGGATACGCATCGCCGTCGGGGCTACAGCATCCTGCAGGATGTCTATGCCGCAGGCATGAGCGCGATGGCGGCGCCCGTCCGGCGTCCGGGGCAACAGGCGACGGGCGTCCTGGTGGTGGCCGGCCCCTCGCAACGCCTGACCCTGAAGGCCATGGAGAAATCCGGGCCGGCGCTGCTGCGTGCGGCAAGCGAGCTGGCGCAGGCCGCGGATGCGTCGCCGCTGCTGCGCTCGGCGCGCGTGGGCACTTGGGGAAACGGCCCCGGCCCGGAGCCCGAGCGCGCGGTTTAAGGGGCTGGGGGGGCCTCGTCTCCGGAATTGCGCCCCTGCATCGGAAAGCGCGTCCTGAACATGGGCGAGGCCAGGCTGGCCAGCGCGAGCTCTTGCGCGGCCGCCAGGAGATCCGGGCCCAGCGCCTCCATCCGCGCTTCCGTCAGGCGCATCGCGGGGCCCGCGATGCTCAACACGCCGATGGCGGGTTCGCCCTTGCGCTGCACGGGCGCGGCCATGGCGGTCATGCCCGGCGCGAACACTTCGTTGATCATGGCGTAGCCGCGCTTGCGGCCGGCCTGGAGCATCCTGGTCAGGGCGGCGATGGTCGTGGGCGCGTTGGGACCGTATTCCTCGGGTGACCCGAAGCCCTGCCGCGAGACGAGGTCCAGCGCGCGCTCGTCGCTCATCGTCAGCATCCAGGCGTGGCCCGAGGCGCTGCACGACAGCCTGGCTTCGGATCCCATCTCGGGGTCATAGCGCAAGCCATGGCGGGCGCCCTGCGCCTTGGCAACCCAGGTGAGGCGTTCGTCGTTGTCCACGATGGCCAGGCGCACCAGCTCTCCCGAGATCTCCGCCAGGCGGTCCACCAGCGGTTGGGCGATGTCGACGATGCCGGTGGCGGCCAGATAGCTCAGGCCGATCGATGCCACCCGCGCGGTGAGCGCGTAATCGCCGTGGTCCCGTATCTGGCGCACGTAGCCGCAGCGGCACAGATCCGTCAGCAGGCGGTGCGCGGCGCTCTGGGGAATTTCCAGTTGCTGGGCGAGGGAAGCGAGGGGCACGCCTTCGGGTCTGGAGGACAGGTACTCCATGACGGCGAGCGCGCGTTCAAGAACTCCGGCCATGTCATCTCAACAAGGTTGGGGGGGTGATGGGGTAATGGATGATAACCCTAGGTGGAAAACTATTCCACTCGGAATTACATTCCAGTACCGAGTCTTGCCAGACATCGAAAAAATTCCAATAAACACCGGAGACAACGATGAAGACCAGCATTTGCCGCATTGCATTGATGGCCGCGCTTGGCGCGACCGCCCTGACGGCCGCCGCGCAGGACATCCAGGAACGCACGATACGCTTCGGCCATCTGAACAACACCGATCATCCCGTAAGCGCGGGGGTGCAGAAGTTCACCGAACTGGTGGCTGCAAAGAGCGGCGGAAAGCTGAAGGTCAAGGAATTCCCGGCATCCCAGCTCGGCAATGAAATGCAGCAGCAGTCCGGGTTGCAAGGCGGGGTGCAGGAAATGTCCGCGCCGGCCTCGACGTCGCTGGCGGGCATCGTCAAGGAATTCGGGCTGATCGACCTGCCGTTTTCGGTCACCGACTTCGGCCAGGCCGACGCCTTGCTGGATGGGCCGCTGGGCCAGGCGCTGATCGCCAAGCTGCCTGAGAAAGGCCTGGTTGCGCTGGGCTTTTGGGACCTGGGCTTTCGCAACGTGACGAACTCGCGGCATCCCATCGGCAAGCCGGAGGACCTGGCGGGCCTGAAGATCCGGGTGATTCCCAACCCCGTGTTCCTGGAGACGTTCAAGGCCTTCAAGGCCAATCCGGTTCCCATGCCCTTCGCGGAGCTGTACGGCGCGCTGGAATCCAAGGCGGTCGACGGCCAGGAGAATCCGTATTCGGTAATCCTGTCGAACAAGTTCTACGAGGTGCAGAAGTACGTCAGCGCGACCAACCATGTGTACGCGGCGAACATCGTGCTGGTCAGCAAGAAATTCTGGGACAAGCTGTCGCCCGCCGAGCAGAAGATCCTGCACGAAGCGGCCGACGAGGCCCGCGGTTACCAGCGCAAGGTCAGCCGGGCCGCCGCGCAGAAGGCCGTGGCGGAGCTGCAGGCCAAGGGCATCCAGTTCAACACGATCGAGCCCGGCGAAAAGGCCCGCATGCAGCAGGTCGTCAAGCCGGTCATCGAGCACTTCACCAGCAGCTATGACCCGGCGATCGTCAAGCTCTACAACGACGAACTCGCCCGCATCCGCAAGTAAACCGCACCCGGCCTCCCATCATGAAGATCCTTGTCCTGCACGGCCCCAACCTCAATCTGTTCGGCCGCCGCGAGCCGCACATCTACGGCACCACGACGTTGGCGGAGATCAACCAGCGCCTGGCGGCGCTGGCCGCGGAACTGGGCGTCCAGTTGGCCACGCTGCAATCGAACCATGAGGGCGCGCTGATCGATTTTCTGCACGAGAACATCGACGCCGCCCACGGCGCGCTGGTCAATCCCGCCGGGTTGACGCAGCACGGCGTGCCGCTGCACGACGCCATCAAGGCCATGCCGTTTCCGACGCTGGAAGTGCACATGTCGAACATCGCCGCGCGCGAGACCTGGCGCGCGCACTCGATCATTTCGCCCGCGGTGCGCGGCACGGTGCAGGGGCTGGGGCCGCTGTCCTACCTGATGGCGCTGCGCGGCCTGGTCGGTCTTTTGCAGGACGCCAAGGCATGAGGCGGCCCGACCTGCACCCGCAATCGCGTCGAGGGGCCCGGACATGGTCGCCATAGACAGATTCATCGGCGCCATCTGCCGCGTGCTGGAATTTGCCATCGCCCTGCTGCTTGCGGCCATGGTCGTGCTGGTCTTCGGCAATGTCGTCGCGCGCTATGGCTTCAACTCGGGCATCACCCTGTCGGAGGAACTGTCCCGGTGGATGTTCATCTGGCTGACCTTCCTGGGCGCGGTGATCGCCCTGAAAGAACGCGGCCATCTCGGCATGGACATGGTCGTGGCCAAGCTTCCGACGGCCGGCAAGAAGATCTGTCTCGTGCTGGGGCAGCTGCTCATGCTCTACATCGTCGGCCTCATGTTCAAGGGAAGCTGGGCGCAGGCGGTCATCAATGCGGACGTCAGCGCGCCCGTGAGCGGCTTGCCCATGGCCATCGTCTACGCGGCCGGGCTGGCGTTTTCCGTGATGGCGGGGCTCATCATCGCCGTGGATCTGTACCGCGTCCTGACCGGCAAGCTGCGTGATGCGGACCTGATCATGGTCCAGGAATCCGAGGAAGCCGTGCAGCTCAAGCAGATCCTGGACGATGCGGGCAATGGCGCGCCAAGGAGAAGCGCATGACGATCGCTGTCTTCATCGGATCGCTGCTGGGCGTCATGGCGCTGGGCGTGCCCATTGCCTTCGCGCTGCTGGCGAGCGGCGTGGCGCTCATGTGGCATCTGGACATCTTCGATGCGCAGATCCTGGCGCAGAACGTCATCGGCGGGGCGGACAGCTTTCCGCTGCTGGCGGTGCCGTTCTTCATGCTGGCGGGAGAAATCATGAACGTCGGCGGGCTGTCCCGCCGTATCGTGGACCTGGCCCTCGCGCTGGTCGGACACGTGCGGGGTGGGCTGGGCTACGTCACGATCATGGCGGGCTGCCTGCTGTCGGCGCTGTCGGGATCGGCCGTGGCCGACGCCGCGGCCCTGACCGCGCTGCTGCTGCCCATGATGGTCAGCGCCGGACACAAGAAGCCGACCGCAGGCGGCCTGATCGCCGCCACCGGCGTGATCGGGCCGGTCATTCCCCCCAGCATCGGACTGGTCATCTTCGGCGTGGCGGCGAACGTGTCCATTTCCAAGCTGTTCATGGCGGCCATCGCGCCCGGCCTGATGATCGGGGGCGCCCTGTGGCTGACGTGGGCGTGGCTGGTTCGGCGCGAGAAGATCGTTCCGCCGCCGCGCAAGTCCGCCCGGGAGATCGTCGCCGCGTTGCGCAAGGCGGGGTGGGCGCTCATGCTGCCGGTCATCATCCTGGTCGGCCTGCGCATGGGCGTCTTCACCCCGACTGAAGCGGCGGTGGGCGCCGCCACGTACGCCTTGCTGGTGTCGACGCTGGTCTACCGGGAGCTCAAGCTCAATCAGCTGTTCGCGGTGTTCGTGTCCGCGGCCAAGACCAGCGCCATCGTCATGTTCCTGATCGCGGCGGCCATGGTCAGCGCCTGGCTGATCACCGTGGCGGACCTGCCCGCCAAGGTGGTGGACATGCTGCAGCCGTACATGGGCAACAAGATCCTGTTGATGGCCGCCATCATGGCGCTGGTCATGGTGGTGGGCACGGCCATGGACATGACGCCCACCATCCTGATCCTGACCCCCGTGCTGATGCCGGTGGTGCGCGCGGCGGGCATCGATCCGGTGTATTTCGGCGTGCTGTTCATCATCAACAACTCGATCGGCCTGGTAACCCCGCCCGTGGGCACCGTGCTCAACGTGGTGGCGGGGGTCGGAAAGATGAAGCTGGACGACGTGACGCGCGGCGTCCTGCCGTTCATGGCCGCGGAGTTCCTCGTCATGTTCCTGATGGTGGCCTTTCCTGCCCTGGTGATCGTTCCCGCGCGCTGGTTCGGCGGATAGCCGGCCAGGACACCCATGCTGCCCGGCGCGCCGGCCGCGCCGGCGGCGTCTCATAGGAGATTTGCCGCGATGTCCAATCTTGCCCAGTACCGGCGTCCTTTCTGGGACACCCAGCCCGGCTATCGATTCGATCCGTACGGATCCACCCGTTTGCGCTCGCCGAACGAACCGCTGATCGTCGTGCCCCAGACGCTGTCCGAGATCACGGGGCCGGCGTTCGGCGCGGAGTTCGTCAAAAAGGGCGACAACGACCTGACGCGCGTGTCCTCGGCCGAAGCGATCGGCGAGCGCATTCTCGTGTCCGGCCGCGTGCTGGACGAGAACGGCAGGCCCGTGCCCGATGCGCTGATCGAGATCTGGCAGGCCAACGCCGCGGGCAGATACCTGCACAAGCGCGACCAGCACGACGCGCCGCTGGATCCGAATTTCAGCGGCGAAGGCCGGACCGTGACGGATGCGCTTGGCCGCTACCAGTTCAAGACGATCAGGCCGGGGGCGTACCCGTGGGGCAACCATTTCAACGGATGGCGGCCGCAGCATATCCATTTTTCGCTGTTCGGCCGCGCCTGCGCCACGCGCCTGGTCACCCAGATGTATTTCCCGGGCGATCCGCTGCTGGAGTTCGATCCCATATTCCAGTGCGTGCCCGATGCCAAGGCGCGCAACCGGCTGATTGCCGCGTTGGACTGGGAAACCACCGTGCCCGAGTACGCGCTGGGCTATCGCTTCGATATCGTCCTGCGCGGGCGCAACGCAACGCCCATGGAGTAACGCATGCTCTATCCCACCTGTTCGCAGACCGTCGGCCCCTATCTGCACATCGGACTGTCGGGGCTGAACCGCGATGACCTGACGCAAGGCCTCGGCGACCTTGGCGCGACGCCCGTCATCATCGAAGGACGCATCATCGATGGCGAGGGCAATCCCGTGTCCGACGGCATGATCGAAATATGGCAGGCCGATGCACGCGGCGTATACGGCCATCCGGACGACCCCAGGCATGTGCCGGGCGACGCCGGCCGGGCGGGATTCAGCGGTTTCGGACGCGTGCCTACGCAGGCGGACGGCGGATTCCGCATCACCACCATCAAGCCGGGGGGCGTGCCGGCGCCGGACGGCCAGACGCAGGCGCCGCATCTGGTCGTGTCCGTTTTCATGCGCGGCCTGCTCAAGCACCTTTCGACCCGCATGTACTTTCCGGACGAAGCGCGCGCCAACGAGCAGGACTGGATTCTTGCCAGGGTCCCGGCCAGCCGGCGCGCCACGCTGGTGGCGCAGCCGGCCGAAGGCGGCGCCCTGCGCTGGGACATCATCCTGCAGGGACCGGGCGAAACCGTGTTCTTCGACATCTGATCATTCCGCGCGCGCAGAGGCCTGTCGCATGAGCATCCCTTCCGGGCTGACCGAAGCCATCTACTCAGACAGCGTCATCCTGGCCCGGTTTTCGGGCGCCGGGACCGTCAGCCAGATGCTCGTCGTGGAGGCCGCCCTGGCGACGGCGCAGGCGCAGTGCGGCGTCATCCCGGCGGACGCGGCGCGGATCATCCATGGGGTCTGCCACAGTGGCGACGCGGCCGCGATGCTGGACCTGGACGCCATCGCCGCGGCCGCCGTGCAGGCGGGCAATATTGCGATCCCCTTCGTCAAGCAATTGACGGCCGCCGTCGCGCGCACGGATGCCGAGGCGGCCCGGTACGTGCATTGGGGGGCAACCAGCCAGGACATCCTGGATACGGCGCTGGTCCTGCAGCTGCTGCAGGTGGGCGCGAGGCTGGACCAGGGCCTGGCAAGCGCCACGCAGGCCTGCGCGCGCCTGACCGTCGCGCATCGCGACACCATCATGGTGGGGCGCACGTGGCTGCAGCATGCCTTGCCCACCACCTTTGGCGCCAAGGCCGCGGGCTGGCTGGAGGCGCTGGCGCGCGGCCGGCAGCGGCTGCGGCAGGACACGTCACAGATCGCGCTGCTGCAGTTCGGCGGCGCGGTGGGCACGCTGGCCAGCCTGGGGCCGGCGGCGGCCGACGTGTCGCGCGCCCTGGCCGCCGAATTGGGGCTGGGCGTGCCCGCGATGCCGTGGCATACGCATCGCGACCGTCTTGCAAACCTGGCGGCCTCGCTAGGCGTGCTGAGCGGCACGATGGGCAAGATCGCCCGGGATGTGTCGTTGATGGCGCAGTCGGAGATCGCCGAGGTGAGCGAACCGTCGGCGCCTGGACGTGGCGGGTCCAGCACCATGCCGCACAAGCGCAATCCGGTGGGCTGCGCCGCCATCCTGGCGGCCGCGATCCGCGTGCCGCCGCTGGTGTCGACCATGCTGTCGGCGATGACCCAGGAACACGAGCGTGCGCTGGGCGGCTGGCAGGCCGAGTGGGACGCGCTGCCGCAGCTTGCCGCATTGACCGGCGGCGCCTTGCGCCACCTGACCGGCGTGCTGGACGGCCTGGAAGTGGATCCGCGGCGGATGGCGCAGAATCTGGAGACCACGGACGGTCTCATCCTGGCCGAGGCCTACATGCTGGCGCTGGGCGCTCGCCTGGGCCGCCTGCCCGCGCATGCCTTGGTCGAGCGCGCGTCGCGGGATGCGGTGGCCAGGGGGCTGGCCCTGCGCGACGCGCTGCGCGATGCCCTGGACAGCGATGCCGCGACGCGGGGTCTGCTGAGCGACGATGAATTGAACCGTCTTGCCGATCCGGCCAACTACGTCGGCCAGGCGCGCGCCATCTGCGACAGGGTGTTGGCGGATTGGCGCGCGGCAGGGGACGAGGGGCACGCGGCCTGAGCGCCGGCGGCCCGGTCCGCGCGGGGCGCGCTCAGGACTGCCGGCGCAACCGGGCCAGCTCGGCCGACAGCTCCGCCACCAGCGCCTGTGCGCGCGCCAGCGGGTCATGTTCCTGTGGATCGTGGCCCGGCGCGTCGTGTCCATTGGACGGCGCCGGCGATTCGCTGGGGATGTCGTGCAAGCGGGGGTGCACGCTTTCATGTCCCATGCTGACGTCCACGTCGAACACGAGCTGTTCGGCGCGGTGCCAGGTGGTGAACCATTCCAGCGGCTTGCCATGCTGGTCCATGCCCTGGCCCTGCAGCATCAGAAGCGGCGTGCCCGCCTGCGTGTCGAGCAGGGCGGCGAGCTTTTCGTCGGCGGCGACGGCGCGGATCTGGTTGCGGCCGGCGCCGGGGCGCAGGCCGAATTGCCGCGTCAGCACGCCGTGCAGGGAGGCATCGACCAGATGCTCGGCGCGCAGGCCCGGCACGGCGTCGGCGGGAAGCCAGGTGCGCACGTAGGCCAGCGGCGCCTCGGCGACATGGCGCAGGCGTTCCAGCATCAGGAGGCGAGTGGTGCCGAAGAACTCGGCGACCTCGGCGGGGGGCGTTGCCGGCCCCAGGGCCAGCACGCGGGTCTGCAGCGATACGCCCGACTGGGCGAACTGTTCGTAGAGGCCGGTGGACCGCTGCACCAGCCGCCGATGTTCCTGGGGCGCCGCCACGGTGGCGGGACGCCCGGATTCACGCTGGATCAGTCCTTCGGCGGCCAGGGCCGCCAGGGCCTGGCGCACCACGCTGCGCGCCACGCCGAAGCGGTCGCACAGCGCGGCCTCGCTGGGCAGCACGGCGCCTGCGGCGAGCTTGTTCGAGCGGATGTATCCGCGCAACCGCGACGCCACCTGGGCGTGCAGCGGGATGTCTCCCGCGCGGTCAAGATCGGGCAATGCGTCGTGCGTGGCGGGCGCCATGGGAATCAACCTCCGGTTTGTGCCCGCGCAGTTTCCCATACATGCGTCCAGCCCGGGGCCAGATGCGCGGCGCGCTCGGCGGCCAGGATGAGGCTGTCTTCGCGCGCGATGCCCTTGCCCGCGATGTCGAAGGCGGTGCCGTGGTCCACGGACACGCGCACGACCGGCAGGCCGACGGTGATGTTGACGCCGTCGTCGCCGTACACGGACTTGAAGGGCGCGTGGCCCTGGTCGTGGTAACAGGCGACCACGAACTTCCACTTGCCGCGCACGGCCTGCGGGAACAGCGCGTCGGCCGGGATGGGGCCGGCGGCCAGGATGCCGGCGGCGTTGGCTTCGGCCACGGCGGGCGCCAGGATGTCGGCGTCTTCGCTGCCGAAGATGCCGTTTTCGCCGGCGTGCGGGTTCAGCCCGGCAACGGCCACGGGCTCGTCGCCGCGTCCCAGGGCCGTGGCGAACGAACCGGCCAGGCGCAGGACGGCGCGCATGCGGGCCGGGTTCACGTCTTCGATGGCCTGGCGCAGCGAGACGTGCGTCGTGGCGTGGAAGATGTAGAGATCGCCGGCGGACAGCACCAGCGAGAAGGTCTTGACGCCGAACTCATGGGCCAGCAGTTCGGTGTGGCCGGGCCACTTGTGGCCGGCGGCGTGCATGGCCGCCTTGTTCAGCGGGGCGGTGACGATACCGTCGATCTCGCCGGCGCGCGCCAGGGCGCAGGCCGTGGTGACGAAGCGCACCGAGCCGTCGCCGGCGTCGGCGCTGATTTCGCCCAGCTTGACGTGGGCCAGCGAGGGGCCGGCCTGCAGCACTTCGATCGTGCCCGGCGTGTTGGTGGCGTCGGCCGCGCGGTCCAGCTTGCGCACGATGGCGGGGTCGCCGCCCAGGTTGCGCACCGCGTTGGCCATGACGTCCACGTCGCCGACGACGAACAGGCGCGCCTTCTGGCGCAGTTCGTCATGGCCCATGAGCATCTTGGCCGTGATTTCCGGCCCGATGCCTGCTACGTCGCCCAAGGTCACGGCCAGCAGGGGCAGCTTCGCGGTAGGGGTTTGTGTCATCGCTTGAATCTCCTGTCGCGGATCGCGCGCACCGCGCGAACCAGTACGTCTTCGGTGCCAAAGCCGCCGGCCTTGGTCACCACGGGCAGGCCTGCGGCCGTGCCTCCGGTCAGCGTGCCCAGAGGCACGCCGCCCATGACTTCATCCACCAGCGCAATGCCGTTGGCTTGCAGCGCCACCAGCACGCTGCGCGCGCCGTCGCCGCCGGTGGCGACCACGCCCGCGGCGCGGGAGGCGGCAATCAATTGCGCGGCCAGGCTCCCGAGGCGGTCGGCGACCTTATCGGAATCCAGCCCGTCGCGTTGGCCCTCGGGGGCCAGCAGCAGAATGGTGCCCGCCTCCAGCGGCGCCTGCCCGTGCGCCTGCAGCAGGGGCTGGCTCCAGGCCTGCCATTGCGCGTCGTCGGCAAGCTGCTCGAGCGACGGGCTCCAGGTGTCGGCGCCGGCTGCCTGCAGCGCGGCGGCCTGCGCGCGCGCGGCGCTGTGCTGCGAGGTGACCACGACCACGACGGGCGCGGTCTGGTCGGCGCCGGCCCAGACGCGGGCCAGCGGCACGGCCAGGCCGCCCGCGCCCACGGGCAGGGCGCGTTCGCCCAGCAGGCCGATGGCGCGCGCCAGCCGTTCCAGATCGGCGTCGGTGGCCGCGTCGACCACCACCGTATTGCCGGCCTGCGCGATGCGCGCGGCCAGCGATTCCGGCGTGTCGTCCGCCACGGGCGCGACGTGGGCGCAGCCCAGCAGGGTGGGGATATGACTTTCGGTCACCGGCGTGACCGGATCGGTGGCCGCCGACGTGTCGGTGACCGGCTTGCCGTTCACATACAGGATGCCTTGCTGGACGGTGCGGCCGGTGGCCGGGAACGCGGGGCAGATCACCGCGATCGCATTGTCGCGCCAGGCGTCGCGCGCGGCGTCGATCTCGGCCTTGAACGCGCCGCGCAGGGTCGAGTCGACCTTCTTGTACAGGCGCGATACGCCGGCCTCGCGCAGCTGACGCACGTTGAGGCGGATCACCGCGGCCGCGTCGGACGCGGCCAGCGCGCGGCTGTGCGTGGTGACGGCCAGCACCTCGACGTCGTCGTGGGCCGGACCGGCCAGGGCCTCATCGGCGCCGCCGATCGACAGGTGCGTGTTCCAGCCGGCGCGCACAAATTGCACGGCGGTGTCTCCGGAGCCGGTCAGGTCGTCGGCGACGATGGCGATGGCAGGTTTCACAAGGCCTCTCCGCGCGCCTGGGTCAGGGGCGGTGCGACGGTGGCGTCGGCATCCTCGGACTTGAGCTCACCGGCGCGCTTGAGGAACCAGGAGGCCAGCACGGGCGCCAGGATGGAGCTGATCAGCACGCACGCGGCGACCTGCGCGGTGGCGGTGGACACGTACTGCTGGAAGTTGGGGTCGGCCGCCGCGACCACGGCGGGCGTGGCGATGGCGTTGCCGGCCGTGGTGCCGGCCGCGAAGCCCAGGCCGCTCTTGCCGCCGCGGCGCAGGATCATGCGATAGCCCAGGTAGACCAGGCCGCCGGTGATGGGGCTGATGATCAGGCCCAGGATCAGGCCGCTGACGCCGCCGCTGACGACCGCGCCCAGGTTGATGCCGGTGCCCAGCGCAAAGGCGAAGAACGGGATGACGATGTTGGGCACGGGCTTGAGCACGTCGCGCCACTTGGGATCCAGGTTGCCCACGACCACGCCCAGCAGGAAGGGCACCAGCGCCGCCACCAGGGCGATCATCGGGATGTCGGCCAGGCCCGAGGCGCCCAGGAACAGCAGGCTGAAGAAGGGGCCGTCGTTGACCGCGCTGGCCACATAGGCGCCGCGGTCGCGGGCGTCGCCGTACTGGCCGGTGTAGGCCAGCCACAGGCCGCCGTTGCTGTTGTCGAACGCCGCGAGCAGCGCCAGGATGGACACGCCCCACACGCCGTCCAGGCCGACGTAGCTGCCCAGGATGATGATGAGGGTGGCGGGCACCAGCGTCTTCATCAGCAGGATGGTGCCGGCGGTCGCGAGGATGGGACCGCCGGTGCGGGCGTTGACGTGCGTGCCGGTCGCGAAGATCAGCAGCGCGATCAGCGGCAGCGCGCTGTTCTTGAACAGCGCCGTGGTGAAGCCGCCGATGGCCAGGGCCTCGGGGGCGAAGGTGCCGATCAGGGAACCCAGGATCAGCGGCACGAGCATCAATCCACCGGGGATTTTCTGCATGGTGCCAAAAAAGGGCGAGCGGGTAGTTGCGGTCGACACTATCGGGGTCTCCAGGACGATTTTTCTGGGGTGCAGACGTTCATGCGCGCGTCTGTCAGGCGGTTGAAAAAATCGTAGTGTACACCTGTACGTACATGCTGTACGTACAGGTGTTCGCCGTGCTGGAGTCCCGCATTCAGGGACGCAACGCCCTGTCAGAAGCGGTAGGCGCCGCTCAGCATCACGGTGCGGCGGGCGCCGTAGAAGCAGTCGCCGCGGTCCAGGCAGACGACTTCATACGTGCGGTCCGCGATGTTGTTGACGTTCAGCGCATAGCGCCACGGGCCGTTCGAATAGCTGACCATCGCGTCGAACAGGGTCACCGACGGCGTCTCGGGGGCGCCGCCGTCCCGGAACTTGGACAGGAAGCGCACGCCGGCCCCGACCGCGAAGCCCGGCTGGTTCGCGATGGCGAAGCGATACTTGCTCCACAGCGACACCATGTGCTTGGGCATCGCCTCCAACTGCGGATCGATGTCGGTGTAGATGTAGTTGGCGATCACGTCCACGTCCTTGGTGACGCGCCCGCGCATTTCCAGTTCGACGCCGCGCGTGCGCGTCTTGCCGGCCTGGATCTGGTTGTTGGGATTGTCCGGATCGTTGGTCTGGCGGTTGCTTTCACGCAGGTCGTAGGCGGCCGCCGTGAATTCCAGGTCGGCGTCGGCGGGCATGTACTTCAGGCCCACTTCCCATTGCTTGCCGCGCATGGGCTTCCAGCGCTGGTTGTAGAAGTCCGCGCCCGCGATCGGGGTGAAGGATTCGCTGTAGCTCACGTACGGCGACCAGCCGTTGTCGGCCGCGTACATCAGGCCGAAGCGCTTGGTGGTGGCCTGGTCGGTTTCCTTGTCCTGGCCGTCGGTCGTGCTTTCGACGCGGTCGCGCCGGATGCCGGCCAGCAGGATCCAGTTCTTGTCGAACGCGATCTGGTCCTGCGCGTAGAAGCCCAGTTGCTGCTGGCGCTGCTTGGGCGCGTCGGTCAGCGTGTAGTCCGGCGCATTGCCGTAGATCGGGTGGTACAGGTTGAGCGGCGAGCCCAGGCCGCTGTCCGCGCTGCTGGTTTCGCGGTAGCGCGAGTAGTCCATGCCCACGATCACGGTGTGCTGCGTGCGGCCCCAGTTCAGCTTGCCTTCCAGGTTCTGGTCGGCCAGCAGTGTGCGCATGCGCGGCTTGTTGATGTAGTAGTAGCGGTCGACGGTGGTCTGTTCGGGATCGATGAAGGAATCGCCGCGCCGGTCGCCATACACGTTCGGGTAGAGCGATTTGTAATCCACGCTGCTGACCGTATTGCGAAAGCTCTGGCGGAATTTCCAGGTGTCGTTGAACTGGTGCTCGAACAGCCAGCCCACGTTGAATTGCTCGGTGTCGTAGGCATCGAAGCCCGGCTCGCTGGCGAAGCGGCGCGTCGGAATGCGGCCGTTCGGATTGTGCGCGACGGTCCCGCTCCACGGCAGGAACGATTGCGTCGTGCCCGACTTGTCCTTCTGCCAGGAGGCCTGCAGCGTGAGCGACGTGGCCGCGCTGGGCTGCCAGGTGAGCGATGGCGCCAGGAACAGGCGGTCGTCCGGCGCGTATTGCACCTGCGTGTCGCTGTCGCGTCCCAGCGCGACGACACGGTACAGCCATTGGCCGTCTTCGGTCAGCGGGCCGGTGATGTCGGCCTGGATTTCACGGCGATTGAAGTTGCCCAGCTGGACGCCGATCTCGCCCTGCTGTTCGGCTTGCGGGCGCTTGCTGACCAGGTTGACGATGCCGCCGGTGCTGCCTTGGCCGTACAGCATCGACGAGGGGCCGCGCAGCACCTCGACCCGTTCCAGGCCATAGACCTCGGTGCGCGGGTTGTTGTAATTGAAGAACTGGCGCAGGCCATCCAGGTACTGCACCGGCTCCACGCCGCGCACGCGCACATAGTCGCCGCGGTTGTCCACGCCGTAGGCGTTGGGGCGCACGCCGGCCGCATAGTTCATCGTGTCCTGCACGTTCTGGGCGCCCTGGTCGATGATCTGGTCGCGCGGGATCACCGTGATGGCCTGCGGCGTTTCCGACAGCGGCGTATCCGTCTTCGTGGCTGTCGCGCTGCGCCGGGCGACGTAGCCGTCCACCGGACCGGTGGCGGTTTCGCCAGTGCCCAGCACCTGCACGGCAGGCAGGGTGGCGGGCTGCTCGGGCTGGGCCTGCGCGGCGCCTGCGCTCAGGCAGGCGGCCAGCGCGGCGACGGCGGGAACACGGGGGCGCAGCCGCGCACGCAATGCGGCTGGGGTGTGGTGGCGTTTCAACAGGATCTCCCCACTGGCGGCGTTCGAGTGCGGCCAGTTACGTATAGAAATAGCAACGATAACTATTATTAATTGCGGCGATACGTCGGGCCAATAGGGCGGGCGGGCCAAAAATGTAAAAGAAGGCCCGGCGGCTGCGCCCCGCCGGGCGAATCGGCCTGGAAAGTCCCGTGAATTCAGGCGCTTGAGACGCCTGACGTTGCGAGAGGCCGGTTGCGCGGGCTGTTGGCGGGACGCGACACTGCGGGACGCGCCGGGGCCGTGCAGGCCCCGCGCGCGGGGGTCAGGACTGGCCGGGGGAGGGGCTGACGGGTTGGGGTTGGGCCGCGCCGGGCGCGTCGGGCCGAAGTTCGCGCCGCAGGATCTTGCCCACGTTGGTGCGCGGCAGGTCGTCGCGGAACTCGATGTAGCGCGGCACTTTGTAGCCGGTGAGCTGGCTGCGGCAATGCGCGATCAGCGTTTCGGCGTCCAGCGACGGGTCCTTGCGGATCACGAACAGCTTGACCGCCTCGCCGGAGCGTTCGTCCGGCACGCCGACCGCGGCGACTTCCCGCACGCCGGGATGCAGGGCCGCCACGTCCTCGACCTCGTTGGGGTACACGTTGAAGCCGGACACCAGAATCATGTCTTTCTTGCGGTCCACCAGGTACACGTAGCCCGATTCGTCGACGTAGCCGACGTCGCCCGTGCGCAGAAAGCCGTCCGGGTACATGACCAGCGCGGTCTCGTCGGGCCGGTTCCAGTAGCCCTGCGTGACCTGCGGGCCGCGCACGCAGATCTCGCCGGTGTCGCCGGCCGCCACTTCGCGGCCCGCGTCGTCGCGGATCGAGAGATCGGTCGAGGGCACGGGCAATCCGATCGAGCCGTTGAATATCTTGGTGTCCAACGGGTTGATGGTGACGGCGGGCGACGTTTCCGTCAGGCCATACGCTTGCGCGATGGACACGCCGGTCGCCGCGCGCCAACGGTCCGCGACCGACCGCTGCACCGCCATGCCGCCGCCCATGGTGAGCCGCAGGCGCGAAAAATCCAGGCTCGCGAACTCGGGGTGATTGAGCAGGGCGTTGAACAGCGTGTTCACGCCGGTAAAGGCCGAGAACGGCACCTTGCCCATTTCCTTGATCAAGCCCGCGATATCGCGGGGATTGACGATGAGAAGGTTGCTGGCGCCCAGCTTCATGAAGGTCAGGCAGTTCGCCGTGAGCGCGAAGATGTGATAAAGCGGCAGGGCCGTGACGATGCATTCCTCGCCGTCCTTGACCAGGGGCTTGACCCAGGCATGGGCCTGGCGCACGTTGGCGACGAGGTTGCCGTGCGACAGCATCGCGGCCTTGGCCACGCCGGTCGTGCCGCCCGTGTACTGCAGGAACGCCAGGTCGGCGGGGGCGAGGGCGGTAGGCGTGAATGGCATTGTGCGCGCGGCGCGCAAGGCGTCGCCCAGGCGCTGCGCACCGGGCAGGGACCACGCGGGCACCATGCGCTTGACGCGCCGGACGGCGAAGTCGACGAGCCGGCCCTTCACCGGGCCCAGCATCTCGCCGATGGAGGTGACCAGCACCCGTTCGACCCGCGTGGCGGGCAGGGCCTTTTGCAGGGTCGCCGCGAAGTTCTCCGCGACCACGATGGCGCGGGCGCCGGCGTCGGCAAGCTGGTGTTCGAGTTCGCGCGCGGTATAGAGCGGGTTGCAGTTCACCACGATGCATCCGGCGCGCAGGGCGCCGAAGAGGCACACGGGATACTGCAGCAGATTGGGCATCATCAGCGCGACGCGGTCGCCGCGGCCCAGCCCGCTCGCGTGCAGCCATGCCGCGAAGCGGCGCGTCAGCGCGTCAAGCTCGGCGTAGCTGATCGACTTGCCCATGCTGATGTAGGCGGTCTTGTCCGGAAAGCGCCGGAAGCTTTCCTCGATGACCGTCACCAGCGTCGTCTCGCCGTCGGTCTCGATCTCGGCGGGCACGCCGCTGGGGTAGCTCTTGTGCCAGATTCGTTCCATGTCTTGCGGCTCCGTTGGGGCGCCTGGCCCTAGTTGCCCAGCAGGGCTTTCTTGAGGGATGCTTGCGCGGGGCTGTCGCCCAGCCAGACGCGCAGCAGGGCGCGGGCGAAGGCCGGATCGTCGATGCGGCCGCGCGGCTTGCCGTTGCTGGCGATCGCCACGCCGCGGGCATCGAAGTCCAGGTCGATGACGTCGCCTTCGCGCGCGGCGCCGATGTCGGCCATCAGGCGCGACAGGCGCTCGGCGGATGCCCTGAGCGCGGCAAGGTCCTGCGGGGCCGTATTGTCGCGCAATCCGTCCTGCAGCGCGCCGTCCAGGCTTTTGCTGTCCACGTCCCGCAGCATCCGCAGGCGCATGCGGCGCGGCTCGGTGCTGTCGATGAGCGTGGCGGCGTCATGGGTTTTCGCCGTGACGTACAGCGCGGCCACGTAGACCTTCACGACGAAACGGGTGCGCAGGCCCGCGCCATTGAGCACCAGCGCAGGGTCGCCCTCGGCCAGTTGCTCGGGCACGCGCACGCCGGCGACCTCGGCGTCGGCCGCCCCGGCGGGCGCGCCCGCCAGACTGGCCGCAAGAATCAGGCTCAGGGCGGCGGCGCGCCCTCCGGGGTTGAAACGCATTTGTCTCCTCCAGTGTTCTTCTGCTTATAGAACTTCTTGTCTGCGATGTAGATCGTGCGTTCCACGACGGCGTAGACGACGTCGTCCTTGTCCTTCAGTTCGACCGTGTAGATGCGGGTCGTTTCGTGATGCGCGGCGAGCAGGCGGCGGATTTCGGCGATTTCCCCCGGCGGCAGCCGGAAATCGACGTACAGCGTGGTGTAGGCCGGCTTGCGAAAGCGGATGGACGCGGCCTTGTCCCACACGATGTGGTCGGGCCCCAGCGCCGACATCAGCATGGTGGGGTGGGCGCCGTCCGTCACGGCGAACAGCGAGCCGCCGTACATGGACCCCACGATGTTGCGGGTGCGGCGCAGCAGCGGCAGCTTGATGCGGATGTGCTGGAAGTCCGGCGACACGTGCATCACGCGGCCGCCGGTGGCCCGGAAGGCCGGATGCAGGTTGAAGCCCACCCGCATCAGGCGCGCGCGCCACTCGGGCGCCAGGTTTTTGAACCAGTAGGGCTTCACGCTGGCCGCCGCGCTGCTACATGGCTTCGAACAGGCCGGCGGCGCCCATGCCGGTGCCGATGCACATCGTCACCAGCCCGTACTTGCCGCCGGTGCGGCGCAGCCCGTGCGTGATCGTGGCGGTGCGGATCGCGCCCGTGGCGCCCAGCGGGTGGCCCAGCGCGATGGCGCCGCCCAGCGGATTGACCTTGGAGGGGTCGAGCTTCAGTTCCCGGATCACGGCGAGCGACTGGGCCGCGAAGGCCTCGTTGAGTTCGATCCAGTCCAGCGCGTCCTGCTTGACGCCGGCGCGCTCCAGCACCTTGGGAATGGCGGCGACGGGGCCGATGCCCATGACCTCGGGCGGCACGCCCGCGACGGCAAACCCGGCGAAGCGGGCGAGCGGGCTGAGGTTGAACTCGCGCAGGATGCGTTCGGACACCAGGATCACGGCCGCCGCGCCGTCGGACATCTGCGAGCTGTTGCCCGCCGTGACGCTGCCACGCGTGGAGAACACGGGTTTCAGGCGGGCCAGCGCCTCTGCGCTGCTGTCGGGGCGCGGGCCTTCGTCCACCTCGATGAGGCGGCGCGCGACGCGTACCGCGCCGCTGGCGCCGTCCGGCAGGTGCGAGACCACCTCGAAAGGCGTGGTCTCGGCGCGGAAATGGCCGGCGGCGATGGCGGCGCAGGCCTTCTGGTGCGAGGCCAGCGCGAACGCATCCTGGTCCTCGCGCGACACCTTCCAGCGCTCGGCGACCTTTTCGCCCGTCAGGCCCATGCCGAAGGCCATGCCGATGTTCTCTTCGTGGGCAAAGATGGCCGGGTTCATGGACACCTTGTTGCCCATGATCTGCGGCATGGCGCTCATGGATTCGGTGCCCGCGCCGATCATGATGTCGGCCTCGCCCATGCGGATGCGGGCGGCGGCGTCGGCCACGGCCTGCAGGCCGGACGCGCAGAAGCGGTTGACGGTGACGCCCGCCACGCTCTGCGGCAGGCCCGCGAGCAGCAGGCCGATGCGGGCCACGTTCATACCCTGCTCGGCCTCGGGCATGGCGCAGCCGGCGATCACGTCATCGATGCGCGCCGCATCCAGGCCGGGCACCTGCGCCAGCGCGCCGTTCAGCGCCGCGGCCAGCATGTCATCGGGACGGGTAGTGACGTAGGCGCCGTTGCGCTTGCCCACCGGCAGGCGCGTGGCGGCGACGATGTAGGCGTCTTGGATCTGCGTGCTCATATCCATTTCCTCATAGTTCAATTACGAGTATCAACGCGCCTCCCCGCGCACAACGGTCCCTCACAAGCGGGGCGGCGCGGATCCGGCTCCGCCGGTCCGCAGGCCGCGCCCCTGGGGGGAGCGCCGCAGGCGCACGGGGGGGCCTAATTTCTTAGAGGCTTGCCGGTTTCCAGGGTGTGGCGGATGCGCGCCTGGGTCTCGGGCGTGCGCAGCAGCGCCACGAATTCCTTGCGTTCCACCGCAAGCAGCCATTCCTCGTCGACCTTCGTGCCGGTCTCGATCTC